>Ga0074195_1002928_pt1 | contig 17340 bp, 13 predicted proteins | sample EPASupsiteHSE623_FD_64525 | JGI IMG/M metagenome (GOLD analysis project Ga0074195, IMG submission 64525) | Bioremediated contaminated groundwater from EPA Superfund site, New Mexico - Sample HSE6-23 | ecosystem: Environmental > Aquatic > Deep subsurface > Groundwater > Contaminated ...
AATAGATCATAAAAAAATTTGTTTTCCAAAGTCACATTCCAAAACCGGTATCGCACATCCCCAAAATCTGTTTCTCGAAATAGCCCAATCCCTAGCTCCCTCAAGCCATTTTCCGAAACGTCCTTCTTGGATATGCTCTGGTTGCCAATGAATTTTTTTATTATTCTTAAGCATCTTATCCTTGATTTTTGTGACCTCTATAAACAAAGATCTCGTAGAATAATTCAAGAGCGGAGTATCGCACCTCCAGCAGTGAGGATAACTATGTTTGAAATTTTGTTTACTAAACAAAAGTCCCTTTTCGTGGAGGAAAAGTGCAACATTTAAATCCTGCCCCTTTACAAATTTCCCGGCAAAATCTTTCACATCTTCTGTAAAAGTACCGTCCATCTTTACATGTTGAATCATTCCCAAACCTTTTTCTTTTCCAATATTGTAATCATCTTCACCAAACATCGGAGCGATATGAACAACTCCTGTACCATCCTCAGTGGTTACAAAATCTCCTAACTGAATAGAATACAACTCACCTTCAACATTTTTATCTAAATAGTAGTCAAACAGTGGTTCGTAGTGCTTCCCTACTAATTTTTTCTGGTCAATTTTTCCTAAAACAACATAATTGTCTTTACCCAAAACTGATTCAAGAAGAGCTTCAGCCAAAATATAAACCTGTTCATTTCCATCCACATCTTTGCCTCGAACTTTCACGTACTGCACACTCTTGCCAAAAGCCAACGCAGTATTCCCAGGAAGCGTCCAAGGAGTAGTAGTCCAAGCCAAAACAAACACATCTTCACCTTCAGCCTTTATGGCCTTCAAAGCATCATCTCTAAGCTTAAATTTAAAGGTCCCTGACAAATCAGTAACATCTTTATACCCCTGAGAAACTTCAAAATTTGAAAGTGGAGTCTCACAACGAGGACAAATGTGCATCGATTTAAAACCGGAGTACACAAGCTTCTTGTCCCAAATTTGTTTAAAAATCCACCAGATCGTCTCCATATATGTATTGTCTAACGTCGCATAAGAATCAGAAAAATCAACCCATCTACCAATTCTTTTCAGAGTCCCTTCCCATTCTTTCGTATACCTGAATACAGACTCTCTACATTTACTGTTAAAATTCTCAACTCCATAATTCAAAATATCCTTTCTTGCAGATAAATTTAGTTCTTTTTCAATCTCATATTCGACAGGCAATCCATGACAATCCCATCCATTTGTACGAGGCACATAAAATCCCTTCATAGTCCAATACCTAGTAACCGAATCCTTAAGCACATTAGCCAAAATATGCCCATAATGAGGCAATCCGTTCGCAAAAGGAGGACCATCAAAAAAAACATACTTCTTGGCCTTCTTCCTATGGTCCACAGACTCTTCAAAAATTTTATTCTCATTCCAATATTTCAAGACTTCTTCCTCCATCTGAGGAAAAGATTGTTTTGTATCAACTTTCTTAAACATATAAAACGATTAATTTTCTAAAATTTAACAGGCATAAATTTAGCAGAAAACAGGCAAAACTCAAAATAAATTGTATACCAAGTAACCCCAGCACATTGACTCACAATATGATCAGTGATAGAAATACCCTCCTGGTCACAACAAGATCATGATAAACGTACTGATCCTAAACGATAATAACCACAACTTTGACGGAATAGCAGAAGCCGTAAGAGTTCCGGGAGAAGTAGAGGTTGTGGAGACATCAACAATTGCAGATGCAATGGAGGCAATAAGACAAAAAGTATTTCATATAGTACTTGGCCAAATAGCCTTTGACGGAGTAACAACCGGAGGAGCTCAGATAGCAATGGCTGCTTTTGAAAAAGATCACACTACGGGACTGATAATAGACCCATCGAAAATACACGGACCAGGAGAAGTAAACGAAATATTGAGAGGAATGAAAGAGTACTTCATAGAAACACTAAATGGACTAATAAGAGTAAGACAAAAGCGCCAAGCAATAGCAAGATCCAGAGCAAATTAATAAACAAAAACTGTTTCAAAGCTTGGGTCTCGTAGGCCCCAAGCTGAGAAACTCCTAAAAATTTTCGAAAGCAAAGAAAACCTTTTTCCAAAAGGTTTTCTTATCAAAAACTCGCACATCCGGTACACCCACTACACCCCCCAGGACTACATCCTCCTTCACTTCCAGCTACTTTCAAGTAATAACTATCCACCAATTTCTCAGCCAAACCTATGTAGCTCTCCGGAGTAAGTTTAAGCAACCTATTCTTGTCAGCTGCAGGAATCTTCAGAGATTTTACGAATTTTTGGACGATAGCCTTGGTCACTTCTTTTCCGCGAGTCAATTCTTTCAATTTCTCATACGCCCCAGCCACCATATTTTTTCTAAGTACAACTTGGATAGGTTCAGCCAAAAGTTCCCATTTATCTTTCAAATCATCCTGTATAAGTTTTTTATTCACCTCGCTCTTAGATAGACCTTTTATAGTGCTCCTATAAGCCAAAATGGAATACACGAAGGCAGTACCAATATTCCTCTGAGCGGTAGAATCTGACAAATCTCTCTGCAATCTTGAAACTGGCAATTTTGATGCCAAATGTTCAAGCAAAGCGTTAGCAAGTCCAAGATTTCCCTCACTATTCTCAAAATCTATAGGATTCACCTTGTGAGGCATAGTGGAAGATCCTACCTCCCCTTTCACGGCTCTCTGCTTGAAATATCCAAGACTGATATACATCCACATATCCCTATCAAAATCCAAAACTATATTGTTTATTCTTTTCATAACATCAAAAACATCTGCGTAACAATCGTGAGGTTCAATTTGAGTCGTATACATGTTTACTCCAAGCCCCAGAGATTGTACAAACTTTTTGCTCACATCCATCCAGTTTACTTCAGGATAAGCCACAACATGCGCATTAAAATTCCCAACAGCACCATTCATTTTCCCAAGTAAATATTCAGCAGAGACGGCAATCTCCATCTCCCTCTCTAAACGAGCCACATAATTTATCATTTCTTTTCCAAGAGTCGTAGGAGTCGCTGGCTGACCATGTGTTCTAGAAAGCATAGGCAATCCTTTATAATCCTTCGCTATCTGGTACATCTCCTGAACCAACCCACTCAATACAGGTATGTATTCCCTTTCTATAAAATCGCGCATTGTGCAGCCATAAGCCAAATTATTAATATCTTCAGAAGTACATGCAAAATGCAAGAATTCTTGATATTTCTCGATTGGGCCTCCCTTTATTTCTTCTTTTATAAAATACTCCACAGCTTTTACGTCGTGATTAGTGGTTTTTTCAATTTCTTTTACTCTCTTAGCTCCAACGGTATCAAATTGCTCATATATATCACGGAGAATTCTGAGTTCCGTAGGCTTGAAAGGCTTAGTCCCTTTAAGCTTTATCTCATTGACCAAATGGACAAGCCACTCAATCTCAATGAGAATGCGATACCTTATCAAGGCCGCTTCTGAAAAATATTGAGAAAGATAATCTACTTTATCTGCATATCGCCCATCTAGAGGCGAAATAGCTAACAGTTGATGTTCCATATAAATTTTATTTAAAACTTTTTTTAATTTTAGCGATTCTATCTATCATAGCCTTTTTTAATTTTGCATCTTTCAAGGCAAAAATCCTCAAAACGGCCATAATCACATTTTGTCTGTCTATGACTGTCATAACAGGTGTATCACTAGGCATAACCAGAGTACTATTGATATTCACAATGAAATCTGACTTATCCTTGAATGGAGGACAAGCAATAACAGGATGAATACTATTTGCAGCAGTTACACCAGAAAGACCATTTGATCTCCCAGCAACAGTTATATAAACAATGTCTTCTTTGCCTTTATTGTTGTCAGAAACGATTCTAAAAACTTTTTCCGGAACTTTATGAGCGGAAGCGACAATAGTTTCCACATTTTTAACTCCCCACGCCTTGAATTCTTTTGGCATCCCCTCAACAAATTCCTTATCCGACTCTGAACCTAATAAAATTACAACTTTCATATTAGATCTAGTTAAAATATTTTGATAAATTATTTTCAATTCTGGAAAGAGTATTTCCCACTTCAGCCTCAAATTTTTGACCGGTAATTAATTCAAAAGCTTCGATATATCTTCTAGCCGTCTCTACTTTTACATCTTCTGGAATTTCAGGGATATCTCCGTCCCCTCTAAATCCCCTATCTGCAAGCCATTCCCTCAAATACTCTTTATCAATTTTTTTCTGCTCTTCTCCGGAAGCAAATCTCTGATCATATTCATTTGCGAACCAGAATCTGGAAGAGTCAGGAGTATGGATTTCATCAATCAAAATAATCTTTCCATCACTTGTTCTACCGAATTCATACTTGGTATCAACAAGAATAATTCCTTGTTTGGCACAAATTTCAACTCCTCTTTGATAAAGTTTCAGAGACATTTGAGCGATAAAATCATAATCCTCTTGAGTAAGTAACCCCATTTTTACAATTTGTTCACCAGAAACAGATTCGTCGTGACCTCCATGCGCAGCTTTAGTAGAAGGAGTTAAAATTGGAGTTTCAAATTTCTGATTTTTTCTCATCCCTTCTGGCAAAATGTTTCCACAGAAATTCCGAACACCTTTCTCGTAATTATACCAAGCGCTAGTCGTCGTAACTCCAGTAAGATAGCCACGAACAACCATTTCCAAAGGAAGAAGTGTACATTCCTTCCCTACCAACACATTTGGATCCGGAGATTCCATTACATGGTTTTCAATAATATCTTTTGTCTTATCAAACCAAAACTTCGCGATTTGATTTAGGACCTGTCCCTTGAAAGGAATAAGAGTGATTATTCTATCAAAAGCAGAAAGCCTGTCAGTAACCACTATTACCCTCTTACCATCTTTGGAATAATTGTCGCGAACTTTCCCCTCATATCTATCTCCAAGATTAGAGAAATTAGTCCCGGATAAACAATAAGGTATCTGCGCAGTAAGTTGTTCTTTCGTTAACATTGAATGTGAGATTAAAGATTAATGCGCTGACATGATAAAGAATTAAAGAAAGATATTCAAGAGAGCAAATCTTAAAAGAGAACTCCGTCCTCGAAATCATCGAATTTCATAATGCTTTTAATATTTAATCAAGAGATTATAAGAATTTCTTCTACATTTTATAAAGGATTTCCAATATATTTATATCCGTCGTGGGCAGCGAACTAAAGGGTATAAACATTAAATTCAATCCGATGTCGAAAGGAAATTCTTTAGGCAATCTAACAGTAGTGTTAGGTAGCCAATGGGGTGATGAAGGCAAAGGGAAGCTAATTGATATTCTATCCGAGGAATACGACATCATCGCGCGTGCAGCCGGTGGAGCAAATGCAGGACACACCATATACATCAAAGATCCTGCAAATCCGGAACAGAAAAAGAAATTTGTTTTTCACCTGGTCCCTTCAGGAATGTTAAATCCAGGAAAGATATGCGTAATAGGAAACGGCGTTGTTATCCACATTCCAACTTTTCTGGAAGAAATAAAAGTACTTCAAGATGCAGGAATAGACACAAACCTAAGACTATTGATTTCAGATAGAGCTCACATACTTTTTGAATATCACAAAATCATAGACGGTCTTCAAGAAGAAATGAAAGGAAGCCAAAAAGTAGGTACTACAAAAAGAGGGATCGGACCATGTTACACAGACAAAATTCGCAGAAATGGAATACGCGTACACGACCTTTGCAATTTTGAAGTGTTCGAAAAAAAATACAGAGAAAACCTAGAAATGCTTCACAAGATGTACGGTAAATTCGCATACGACACAGAAAAAGAATTATCAGAATTTAAAACATACGCCTCAATCATTAAGCCAATGATAATAGACAGTAGCTACTATCTAAATCAAGCTCTAAGCCAAGGCAAAAAAATACTTATAGAAGGAGCTAATGGCGCCTTATTAGACATAGATCATGGGACTTACCCATTTGTAACTTCATCAAATGCTACAATCAGTGGAGCTATTTCTGGAACAGGATTAGCAGCCACAAAAATAAAAAGCGTTATAGGAATAATGAAGGCATACATGACCCGCGTAGGAGAAGGTCCATTCCCTACAGAATTAAAAGATAAAAATGGAGAAGACATAAGAGAAAAAGGTGGAGAATATGGCGCGACAACAGGACGCCCAAGAAGATGTGGATGGTTCGATGCCGTAGTTGGAAGATACAGCAACATGATAAATGGGTTCACATCTATAAATCTGACAAAGTTAGACGTACTAACAGGCCAGGAAACCCTAAAAATAGCAGTAAATTATAAATACGAAGGAGAATACTTAAAATCATTCCCAGCAAATCTAGAAATCTTGAATGAAATAGAAATAGAATATATAGAAATGCCAGGATGGAAAGAAGACATAAGCAAAATAAAAGAATACGAACATCTCCCAAAACATGCTCGTGCCTATATCGAGAAAATTGAAGAACTAGTGGGATGCAAAGTAGGTTCCATAGGAGTAGGAGTCGGAAGAGAGGACATGATATTCAAGGATTAAAGACTCAAAGAATCTAAAACTTGACTAAAATAGATGGAGAGACTGATAATGACCTCCGGCTTTTTCAGGTTTCTCCACCAAGAGCGAACCTGAGAACCCTACAAACCCGTAGGGTATAGACTAACAACGCATGTCTCTTCCCTCAAAGGAGAGACACACCCAATACAGAGAGGAGTAACACCTTGAAGAAGTGGAAACAGAACGGGATCCAGTGGTGTGAGTGCACCTGTTGCACTCCTCCAAGAAAGATGCCTTATCAGAACCTCGCGCAACACAGGGCAGACGTGCAAAGAAACAGCAGCGCAGAAAACGCCGCAAGAACAGCCGAGCAGCACATGAAACTCTCGGCACAAAACGCACGCAAGCGCAGAAGGGAGTGACCCCAAAGTCATAACAAATCCCAACACCACCAACCACCCACAACCAACACCCTTCCGAGGCCTCTGTAGGAGAAAAAAGTTCACACTCTATACCCTACATGCCTCAAAAAAAACAATATTTCCAAAACGACCACTCGAACATTGACTTTCTGGCAATATAGTGTTAGATTAAGCCCCTTTATTATTTAGCTATAAAATGCCAGAAACAGGGTTTGATATAGATCAACACATACTTACGCCAAATTTCGCATCCGGCCTTACTCTGGAAGACTTTATCGAGCGTGCCCTCGTACATATGTTTGCTGGCGGAGATTTCAACGAGTCATTGAGTATATTGAGCTCAGAAAAAACAGCAGCCAAAATATTTGATTACATAGTGGAACAAGTCCAACAAGGGATCCCGTTAACAGAGAATGGAACCCCTCCCGAATTAACAGATAAGGTTTTAGACGACGATTTCATAGCGGAAATAATAGACGATTATGATGGATTTCATAAATCGGATCTATTGTTCCATAGACTCAAGGAACTACTTGAAGTATTCCCCCACCCAATAACTCTTAGAGCGATACTGAGAAATAGAGAAAATTTTATAGAGAAAATTAAAGTATTAATATCTTTTATCGTTCAAAGAAAACAGTCCGCTACTCACCATTCAGGACTAGAACAATTCGTATACGATTTCGGCGAAGATAGAGATCTCCAATCACTTGAAAGAGGAGACATGAACGCCGCAACAATAATAGAAAGCGTAATGCACAAGAAAAGTGGAGATATTCAACTAGTCCCGTGCGGAGAAGGAGGAAGATTCAAATGCTACAGAGTAAAAATTCGAAGAAAAGGAAAAGTTGGAATAGCTTGGGAATATACTGACCTGGTCGTGAAAGTCATGAAACCGATCATTAGAAGTCAGACCGGGATGCAAGGGGAATTTGCAAAATTCCATAGGGAGCACGAGTTAACAGTGTCTTCATTCGGGGATCTATACATCCCAGACACTCATTTCTCAAAAATGGGACGAGATGGAATAAAACCGTTACAGGCCATGCACCCTGAACTGGATCGCCTAATGGTATATCAAGAATATGTGAACGGAGAAAGTGTTCTCGGTGCATGCAAAGATCCATTCCTGGCAACAGATTTAGTAGATGTACTACCGGCATACATTGAGCTATATGAACAAATGGCGGCAATCCACGGTAAAGTGATAGATTGCGCTTCGATAGGAAAAAGAAACGTATTAGTAAGAAGAAAACTTATACCTAGAAGTAAAACAACACCTATCCATAGAGATGAATTAAGAATTCAAATAGTAGACACAAACAACCTGATAACAGTTGGATCAGCAGTATATGAAAAGATGTTTGTAGATAGGCACACAGGAGAAAATCATTATTTAAGACGACTACAGCAATACGTAAGAGATCGATGCCTACCTGAGCATCTGCAACAACAATAGCCTTCAACAACCAATATTCAAATGCCAAGAAGAGGAGAATCAGACCAATTTGGAAAATTCGTAGAACGTGAAAATGCAAGAGCACCATTTGCAGGATTAGTCCATGGCTTAGGAATCGGAGATGCGACATCAGTGGAACATCCAACACTAGCAGTACAGGGAAGAATTCAAACAGTGCTAGAAAGTGCTAGTGACCATTTACCACCAAGTCTACAGGTATCAATAAGAGAACTTTTAATGTTGGAAATAGGCCCATTTTTAAGACAGCCAGTAAGAGAAAGCACAATGTCGATGTTGGATATAGTAACGACAGGATTAACAGATCCGGCACAAATAAAGAAGTATTTAAAAATATATGGAATAGATCTCGACGATGAAGATAATATTGAATACGCAAGAGAGGTATTGGCAGAAGCAGTGGACTTTTTCAATACAGAAATCTCAAAAAGCGACCAGAAAAAAGTGCATCCGGACTTCACGAAGTCAGATGTAAAAGAGTCAATATACAACCTATTCAAAACAGCAGCAGGAAGAGATAGAAGAATCCTTATCCCCCAGGCATGCGCCATACTGAGAATAGCAGCAGTAATAGATTTTCTAAACGTAGATCCTACAATAAGACTCCTTCCTAGAGCAGAGGAAGAAATAAATAGAATAGTAGAGCAATACTTCCACAGAGCTCCAAGAGAAGAAGCAGGATCAAAACGCTGGTATTTCACAACAGGCCCAGGATCTATACTACCGGTTGAACGCATAGAAAAAAGAACAAAAACAAGAAAAAGAATGTTGGCAAAAGCTTTGCACAAACCAAGCAATCAATCAACAGAAGTTGTAGACCACATAGGTCTGAGAATAACCACAAAGCAACCAGCAGATACATTAAGACTCATTTATGATATGTTCTTCAATCCAGCAACGGCAATATTCCCAGGAATAACAATAAGGATAGGTGAAACAAAAAACATGTTGCTTAACGAAGCGACCCTAATAGAAGCATTATACAATCCACAAAGAGCTGAGCAATTAGTCCAAGGGCTAGCAGAAGACACAATAGACCATGAAGACTTGACGTCTTCCGAAGACACAGATGATCCAGCAAAAAATGTTCATACATCGAAATCATATAGAGCCATTCATATCACATTTGACTTACCACTCCCACAATCTGATAAAAAAGATCCAAGAGCCAGATTCCCAATAGAAATCCAGCTAGTAGATATAAAAAGCCGAATACAAAATGACCAATCACCAGAAACATCCCATGAGTCGTACGTAGAAAGACAACTAGAATCAGTAAGAGCAAGAGTTATGGGCAACAATCTAGAAACAAAATTCGAAGAACTTTCGCCAGAAGAAAAAACCGACCTTCTTACATAATCATCAAACCTGGTGGGCGCTAAAGGATTTGAACCTTTGACCCTCTGGGTGTAAACCAGATGCTCTAGCCAACTGAGCTAAGCGCCCAAAACTGTAAAACACGCCTGTAATTTTTAACATATGGCGAAAAAAGATGCAAGTAAATTCCTAGCCTAAATTCAGTCCATTCTTTCGGAGCCACTTCTCATGCACCTTGTAGTCAGGACAAGCTTCCTCTACAACGGCCCAAAATCTCTTGGAGTGGTTGAATTGCTTCAAGTGAGCCAATTCATGAACACAAACATATCGAAAAACTTCTCTGGGAGCAAAAAGAAGCCTATAGGAAATATTCACATTCCGACTAACACTCAAGCTACCAAAACGAGACTCAGTCCTCTTGAAACGAGCGCTATTTATTTTCTCTTTAAAGTACATCTGATTTAGTTCAGAAATAACTTCCTGCAAATAAGCCTTTTGATCTTCCATGATAATCTTTTGGGACAACGCCTTCGTCTTTTCTGACTGTTGTTTCTTTGAAAGCTTTTCCGGAAGTCTAATTTCTATAACAAATCCATTTTTTAATTTAGCTCTAGAGTCAGAACGATTCTCTATAATTACTTTGAGTTCATAAACTTTGTTATGAGTTGTAATACTTTTTGCATTTTCGTATTCAGGATTTACAAAATCCGTAACTTCAACTTTTTTGAGTCTCTTTACTGCCCATTTTAGAAATTTTTCGATCATCTCATCTTTGGCTCTACCAAAAACAAACCGACTAAGTCGAATAACAACTTTGTCTTTTTTAATTCTAGCCGAAGAAGTTCTCTTAAAAGAAACTTTATATTCAATATCGTAGTTCCTATCCCCTATTTTTATTTTCAACGGGTAACTCATACAAGATACATAGATAGCGATTCGTGCTAAAAATGTCCACAATAAAAACATCTTCGAGCGAAAACTATGATAAAAATTTGCAAAAAACTTCCGGAGCAAGGCGTAGTATTTTTCAATGAGGAGGTCTAGTGGTTTCCTGCTCATTGGAAAATATGAGCCAAAGCGAAGGAAGTTTGAGCAAAAACCGCTATTTTGAAAGCGAGGAAAACTTTTCTAAAGTTTTCCTAATAATTTGCCCAGGAGAGGACTTGAACCTCCATCCCCGTAAGGGGACTACCACCTCAAGGTAGCGTGTGTACCATTTCACCACCTGGGCATATAAGATTTTTTACGCGGGATAAATATAGCATATAAATGCCTTCCTTCAAGCATTTCTCAAAAATTATTTTACATTTAAATTCCTATCCATATAATTGACTTCGGGCATCACAATTCTAACCAATAAAAAAATGAGCAAAATCCAAGCGCAGGATCCGAGAATCTACGAGGCTTTGCAGAATGAGAAAAAAAGACAAACGGAAGGTATCGAATTAATTCCTTCAGAGAATTACACGTCCGAAGCAGTTATGGAAGCCAATGGCTCAGTATTCACGAATAAATACGCTGAAGGTTATCCAGGAAAAAGATATTATGGAGGCAATGAGAATACAGATACTATCGAAAACATCGCCAGAGACCGCGCAAAGCAATTATTTCGTGCCGAACATGCCAACGTTCAACCACTTTCAGGAAGTCCAATGAACCAAGCAGTATATTTTGCATTTCTTAAACCTGGAGATACGGTTCTTGGCATGGACCTAAGCCATGGTGGACATCTAACCCATGGACATCCAGTAAGCCACATGGGTAAAATTTTTAACTTCGTCAGATATAAAACTCATCCAGAAAACGAAGGAAAAATTGACTTTGACGAACTAATGAAAGTGGCAAAAGAAACAAAACCTAAAATAGTTTTATGCGGATACACGAGCTATCCTAGAGATTACGATTATAGCGATTTCAAGAAAATCGCCGATGAAGTTGGTGCAATCACAATGGCCGACATAGCACACATTGGAGGATTGGTAGCTGCAGATGAAATGAGAAATCCATTTGATTACGGATTTGATATCGTCACTACTACAACTCACAAATCATTGCGTGGTCCTCGTGGCGGAATGATAATGTGCAAACAAAAATATGCTGAAATTATCGATAAATCTGTATTCCCTGGTTTACAGGGAGGCCCTCACATGAATGCAATTTGCGGAATTGCTGTAGCATTAGGAGAAGCTCAACAACCAGAATTTAAAGAATACGCAAAACAAATTTTAAAAAATTCAAAGTACCTTGCCGAAAAATTAATGGATAAAGGAATAAAACTGGTCACAAATGGAACCGATAACCATATGATGGTAGTCGACACAATTCAAAGTTTTGGAATCGACGGCAAAGAAGCAGAAAAACTATTGGACACAGTTCATTTGACAGTAAATAAACAAGTTATTCCAGATGATCCAAATCCTCCACTAAAACCAAGCGGAATCAGACTGGGTACACCGGCAGCCACAACCAGAGGAATGAAGGAACAGGAAATGGAAAGAATTGCAAACTGGATTTATCAGATATTATCCAATAAAGACAATCTGAATCTACATCAGCAAATCGCCGAGGATGTTAAAAAGATGTGTTTGAGCTTCCGTGTACCTGGAATAAATTAAGCCGTCCTCTTCAAAACCATCATAGTAATGTCGTCCGCTTGAGGGAATCCCTCAGAGAATTTTTTCACATCTATAAGAATACTATTCTTCAGATTTGTTACAGAGAGATTTTTTGCACCTATTTTCTCAATATCAGAAACGAATCTCTCCATCCCGTAGATCTCTTTTTTACTATTCCAAGACTCAGGAATCCCATCACTATAGACAACAACAAAATCCCCAACTTCCAAATCCAATTCCTGAACTTTCAATAACTTTGAGATATCAGGAATCATTCCAAGAGCAATTCCACCGGATGGAGCAAGTTCCGCTTTACCAGTTTTTGCTTTGTAATGAATAAGCTGTTCGTGTCCGGCACTAACATATTTCAATTTAGAAGTCGACTCATCCCACTCGAGCAAACACAATGTCATAAACATATTAGTCATTGTCTTCACCTTCATAACTCTATTTACAGAAGACATAACATCTACCAAATCATTATGAGTTGAACTATATCCATAGAAAAGTGCACTAGCGATAGAACTTACAATCCCCGCCGGTACTCCATGTCCGGTAACATCTCCAAGATACATCAACTGTCTACACCCAATTTTAGGCAAAAAGTCATACATATCTCCACCTATTTCTTCAGCAGGAATAATCCCAGCTGCAATCTCAAGACCTTTGACTTGAGGAATAGTATTTGGAATAAGCTGTTTTTGGATTTTCATGGCAATCTTTAACTCTTCTCCAACCCTAGCTTTGTAGACTTTAGCTTCGGTACTCATTTCCAAGTCCTGGGCCATCTTATTTACAGCATCACCCAAGAAACTTATCTCATCACTAGTTTGTATATCAACTCTGGTACTAAAATCGCCAACAGCTATTCTATTAACTCCTGCAACTAGATCAGCCACAGGCTTAGTAATCTGCTTTGACATTATAAAAGACATTATCATTCCAACCATAATGCCAAATAACGCCAAGTAAACTATTCTCATGATCATCGAACTAACCCTTTCCTCCATCTTGTTATAATTCATCTCATAAACAACCGAATACTTTTCCGTAGCAGGCACAACCAAATGATCAATAACAAAGCCTTTTTCTATAGGCGCTATATTTCTATTCTCATCACTATTAACATAAGTGATGTTCCCATCACCATCTTCCTTAATAAAAATAACTCTACCGGTAACAGTCTTGAAAGAAATATTTTCCGTCCGAACTTGAGCAAAAAGATCAATTTCCTTCAGCATTCTTACATCTCCGTCGTATTTCTCTTTTTTATCTTCTCTGGAGTCATAAAGGATTTCTCCAGAATAAGTAACAATTTTAACAGAATCCAAATAATCACTTTGCCCAAAGATTGACTTCATTTCTCTATTAAAATAAACAAAACCGTTATGAGCTAAATACGTCTCATAGTTACTAATAATCTTTGGAGAAACAAGCTTTGCATACGCCAAAGAACTCACATAGATATCATCAGCCATCTCAACTTTCTTCTCGGCAATAAACAAATGCGCAGCCATAGAGAATACCAGGATAACTAATCCAGATACTGCTACAATTAATTTACTGCGAATTGATATTTTCATAAGTTATTTAACAATATTTATATCGTCAAAATATATTAGCCCATCTATTCTAGGCGTTATTTCAATCTCAGGTGAGAAACCGTATACATTTTGGTATTCAAACAAAGGAACACCCAAGACATCATCCACAACCAACTTCATAGCCTTTTTTAACTGATCGCGACGAGTAACCGGATCCATTTGGATGAAACTTTCTTCCACAAGATGATCTACTTCCAAGTTAAGATATTTTCCGAAATTGGAAAACCCTTTACTATAGGCAATCTGATCCAAAAAATTAGAAGAGTCCCCGATATCCGATTTGAAAGCCAAAAAATACATATCAGCCTTCCCATCTTCAATACTTTTTATAAATTCGTTGGTATCCAAATAAGAAACAACGGCATAAACTCCGATCTCCTCAAGATTATCTCTTATATGATTACCAAGAACATCCAAACCTTTAGGTAAATTTAATAACAAAGTTTTGCCAACTAACCCCGTGTCAGTAGCAATTGTACGAGCTTTATCCAAATTAAATTCATGCGAGGAAATAGCGTTATTAAACCCATATATACCATCACTGACAAATTGATTGGACGGTCTCGCATACCCACCAACCGCATCGAGTAAAACTTTCTGATCTATAGCCAGAGACACAACCTGTCTGTTTCTAACATCAGATAGAATTTTGGAACCAAAATTGAAAGCGATAAACTGAACTTCGAGACTAGGAACAGTTACGATAGAAAAACCATGTTCTTTCAATACAGAAACAGCATCATAAGGAACAAATGCGAGTAAATCCGCGTTTCCATCCAAAAACATTTTAACCCTATCAGTTTTTTTTGCCCTAACAAACACTTCAACCTTATCAAATTTTGGAGACACATCTCCCCAATATTCATCAAACTTCTCAAATATAATCTCATCACCTTTCTTCCATTCTTTAAACTTATATGGACCGGTCCCAACAGGAGACGTTATTTCTCCATCAAGTTGCTCACTAGGAATAATTAAAACCAACGCCAGCCTATTCAAAAGAAGAGGATCAGGTTTATATGTTTTTATACGAATATTTAAATCATCAACAATTTGAATCTCTTCAATAGAATTCAAATTTTCCAGAAGCTGGGAGGTTTCCTGCGAAACAGCGCGCCTGAAACTAGCGACAACATCACTAGAATCAAAACTGGTCCCATCATGAAACTTAACACCAGGACGCAACCTGAATTCCCAAGTATTATCATCTATCAGCCCCCAATTAACAGCCAAAGAAGTCTGGATTTTATAATCCTTGTCATTTTTAATCAAAGATTCGTAGATGTTGGAAAGTCTCTGTCTAACGGCAGGGTTTAACGAAGTTGGCTCAAGCGTATCAGGTTCATCTGGATAAATAATCTTTAAATCTCTAGAAACCGCCCCTTCACTAATCCCGCTATTAGATATATTTTTAATAACATCTTTTATTTTGCCACTAAGTCCGTATTGATAGAAAAAAAGTTGTTCCGTCACAAAAATAAATAGGACTGTGAAAACAATCCCAAAGATAACTTTCAATATTTTCCCATAACCTGTGTCCATCGAACGGATTTTAAGGCATTAAAATTCTTTATATTATAGCAAAATTTGAGTCTTCAAACAAGGACATAGAAGCTCATAAAGCCTTTAATCAAACCAAAAACTCTAAAATTCTTTTAGATTTTACTGAGAGTATCTCTCAAACTACTGCTTAGCTGACTATCTCCAAGCTTATCAGATAGAGATAACATCTTCTGATACGTTGACTTATATTTTTTGGCATCTTGAATTGTTTTCACAGAGACAACCTGCTTAGCCAAATCATTGTATTGTTTCCCATAACAAGCCTTTTTCATCGCATCATCGCCAAGTTCAGTAGCTATTTTCAAAGCAGATTCAGCATCTCCCCTATCGAAATAATACACAGCTTGATTGTGCCTAATATTTTTCATTAGTTCTTGATTCCCGGATCTTTCCGCAAAAAATCTGGCACTTGAAAAATTATTGGAGTTCATGCAAGAAATAGCCAAATTCGTATATGAAATTTTTAGATTTTTTTCAACAAGAGTACGCAAGCTACTAATCGCATAGGCCAATTCTGCACTTTTCACAAAAACCCTTTCCGAAATATCTTGGACGTCTTCTCTATAATCATTCATATCCAAGAGATTGGTAGAAATGATCTCGGTAACGGGCAATATATGCTCAAATTTTTCATATTTAGCAAATTGTCCGGCAGTACACTCAATATCTATTCCCCTGAAATGCAGACATACATGCTCAGGTAAAAGTTTAATCTGCAAATCATTTAGAGGAAATTTCAACGAGTATAGATAGATATAGAGGGTAACAATCTGATTACAATCCCCTTCAAGTTTACCTTTGTTTGGGTCCATAAGTAATTTCCCGAAACTGGAAGTACTAATATAGTGATAATAAAGTTCAGGTCTGAGAAAGAACATTATATAAGTAATATATTTTATTTTCTCATTTTCTCCGTCCGGGAATAAATGGCCAGTCTTAGCCAATATTTCCTTTATATCAACATCTGGGATATCATGTTCAGAAATGAACTGATTCAACTTTTGAACAATCATCTCCGTATTCACATACATCTCTCTTCGCGTCTTTTTATCTAGATATTTATATCCTTTAAATTTCTTTTCCAGCCAAATATTTACAACTATCAAATTTTCCTGCATCAACTCCAAAAGTCTATTCTTGATCCCAAAAATATTATCGGTAGATTTAATATTCGTAAAAAACTTATCCACTTTTCTCTCAAAAGAGTTCACATATGGAGACAAAAAATAATATATAGCCTTTAGAATTTTAAACATAAAAACTTTTACCTTTCGATAAATTATATCACGAAAAAGTGGCTTATTGCCATCTATTTCTTTAATATAGCCATAAAAGCCTCTTGAGGAAGTTCGACTTTGCCCATCATCTTCATGCGCTTTTTACCTTTTTTTTGTTTTTCCAAAAGCTTCTTTTTCCTGGAAACATCTCCACCATATAAATATCCAGTAACATCTTTTCTATATGCAGCGATAGTTTCGCGAGCAATAATTTTAGCACCTATGGCCGCTTGAACAGGGATGGCGAATTGAGCTCTGGGGATAAGTTCTTTCAATCTCTTAGCCAAACTTTGCCCAACATAGAAAGACTCTTTACGATGAAGGATCATAGAAAGAGCGTCAACTTTTTCTCCAGCTACCAATATATCGAGTTTAACAAGATCCTCCATTCTATATTCCAAATATTCATAATTCATAGAAGCATATCCGCTAGAAATACTTTTTAAACTATCGTAAAAATCTATAATTATAGAAGCCAACGGCAACTCAAAAGTTACAATTAGTTTATTCTGATCTATATAATGAATATTCTTATAAATACCCCTTTTATCAGTACAAATAATCATAACTCCACCTATATATTCC
>Ga0074195_1002929_pt1 | contig 17332 bp, 18 predicted proteins | sample EPASupsiteHSE623_FD_64525 | JGI IMG/M metagenome (GOLD analysis project Ga0074195, IMG submission 64525) | Bioremediated contaminated groundwater from EPA Superfund site, New Mexico - Sample HSE6-23 | ecosystem: Environmental > Aquatic > Deep subsurface > Groundwater > Contaminated ...
AAAGGTCTGGCCGCTCCCGATACTGCTACTGTAATATGCGGAACAGACCTTTATCCACAGGATGAGTATTAGCAGGACTACGCAGCGGAGCATAAGTCACGAGCGTTTATACCATTCCCCCGCTAAACGGCAAAAAGCAAGGTCAACGTTTTTTGTGCTTTAGATGAATACGATACCAGTGCGGGCAACCGGTATCCCACCAATCCTTATGATAAACATAACGGGGGGCTGTTTTTGATAAAACAGCCCCCCCGGTTACTTACTTGGCAAAAACGTGACTTCCTATTCTGACCGTTATAGGTCGTGACCAGACCCATTTGCTTGTAGCCGTATCAGGATTCCAGTAATAAATAGCCCCGGATGTGGGATCCCAGCCATTGATGGCATCCTGCACGGCTTTGTATGCTGTGGCATTGGGCGCCATGTTTATCTGGCCGTCGGTAACACAACTAAAAGCGCCCGGCTGATAAATAATGCCCCGGATGGTTTTTGGAAAATCGGGGTGTTTCAGCCTGTTGAGGATAACAGCCGCCACGGCAACCTGCCCCTCGTAAGTCTCTCCCCGCGCTTCAGCGTATACGGCCCGTGCCAGCAGGTCGAGATCACTCCTGGAAAAGTCTCTGGAAACAGCGATACTCTGCCGGGAACTGCCTCCCGGGATATTCAATACCTGACCGGGGTATATCGTATTATTCCGCAGATCATTGGCATTCCTGATTGACTCCACTGAAACGCCAAAACGCTGGGAAATCAGGTAAAGGGTATCCCCTTTCACCACTGTGTACCTGGTACCTTCGGAACTGCTTGTCCCGCCCGGGATCGTCAGGCGCTGACCGACATAAATCAGGTTGCCCTGCAAACCGCTGGCTGACTTGATGCCGGAAACGGTGACCCCGAACTTATTGGCAATATGGTACAGGGTGTCTCCGTTTCGTACGGTGTAAGTAAATGATGCATCCGCAGCACCGACCGTAAACAGGACAACAAGCAGGCAGACCAGGAACACTGTTCCAAGCCTAAAAGCAAACCTATTCATTTTATTCCCCTTTCATGTGCCTCCGGAGTTAGCTGACGGGTTCGGTTGAAAGGACAACCCTACTCCGCCGTTAAACGGCGAAGATTCACCCCTGGCCGTATGGCCCCAAGACTGGTTCCTCCGTACCTTTCGGATTCGGCAATTTTATTTGACTAAACTAAGTATACAATAATATCAGTTGCTGGATAAGCCCGAAAAATTAACCATTATTACTACAAAAAACCATGTCACAGTATTTGGGTAAAAGGGGGATATAGAGGAAGTTTTTCCAGGGGGACAGAATTTTAGGAAAATTTCCCTTTTGCATTAACCAGTGTTATGAGTACCACTTCCGGTTTAATATTAAAGCGAATTGGCAGGTCGCTCTCTCCCAGGCCGCAGCTGATGACCATCGTTGTCCGGCCGGTTTTGTAAATACCATAATCCCACCTGGGGAACAGCCCCTGCCCCGGTACAACCAGGGCGCCGAGCAACGGAATACGTACCTGCCCTCCGTGAGTATGGCCAACTATCACAAGATCGATTTGATTTCTTACTGCCCCGGGGAAAATACCGGGTGAGTGGGCCAGTAACACTCTGGGGGCTGAATCATCTACAGCGGCGACTGCTTGATCAAGGCGGTCGCGGCCAAGGTGGGGGTCGTCCACGCCAACAATCCAGATGTGGCTGCCATCCTGGAAGAGTTTTTCGGCCTTGTTATCGATGATTCTCACACCAAACTGCGCCAGCGGTTCCTTGGCCTTAAAGCCGGTCACCCATTCGTGATTCCCCGGCACAAAGTAAACCGGCCTGCCGGTAAGCTTTTTAACCAGTTCCATGGCCGGTTTTATATCAGGCCAAAACTTGTTAACCAGATCACCCGTCAACACCACCACATGGTAATTGAGGTTCCTGATCAGGCGTATCAATCTGGCCTGGCGCCTGCCGAACCGCTTACCGTGGAGGTCGGTCAGGTGCAGGATGGTATACCCGTTAAAACCCTCCGGCAGATTGCGCACCGGAATCGTATATTTCCGCACTATGACGGTATATCGTTCAATATATATATATGATATCAGGACTGTCAGCCCCAGGAGTGCCGCAGCCCAATAAATAGCGGGCAATTCAAATCCCCCTTTTATTAAATATGCGACTGATCTTATGGGCCGTTCAAAAGCGAGTATAGCAAGGAAGCTGTCTCGCCGACACCGGAAGCGTACTGGATTCGTACGCTGAGGATGGCGGCGAGACAGCTGACGCAGCTAGACGAGTGCGAAGCCGTTGCTGCTTCAGCAGCTTACGGCTTCGGCCTGCCCCTTGCGGGTACGCTTTTCAACGGCCCAATAGCCCTGTTTTTTATACTTAGCCGGTAAGTCTGGCCAAGATAACATCCCGCTCCCGGATTGACCTCTGCACGTCAATCACCCGCTGGTTCCGGGAGCCCCGGAAGGCCAGGTTGAGGTCCTTCTCCTCCTCCATAAAGGGCCCGTCCACCAGGTAATCGGTAATACCCAGCAGGTTCATTACTGCCGGGCTCTGCCGCCCCATGTTCAGAAGCTCCTCCCAGGTATAGCCCGTATAAGTCATGATATCAAGACCCTTTTCCTTCAGGCGTTGGCCCAGTTCTGCAAAGGCTTCGGCCTGCATAAAGGGCTCGCCGCCGGAAAAGGTCACTCCCCTGATAAGCCTGGTTTTGCAGATAACATCAAGAATCTCCCGGTCCTCCAGGACCTTGCCGCCTGTGGGGTCAATGGCTTCAGGATTATGGCACCCGCGGCAGTGTCTCGGGCAGCCCTGGGCAAAGACGACGCTTCTTATGCCCGGCCCGTCCACAACGGATTCGCGGACAATACCCGCCACCCGCAGTTCCATTTCTCCTTCCCTCCCCCTACTCCTTATATCTCACCAGGTCCAGGAACGCCTCGTCAGCTATCTTCTGGGCCAGTTCATCCGGATAATCTCCTTTAAATATAATCTTGTCCACCCCGGCGCTGACCATCAGCTTGACACAACTGACACAAGGCTGCACGGTCACATAGACCGTAGCGCCTTCCAGGACGTCCCCGTGCAGGGCGGCCTGGGCCACTATGTTGGCCTCGGCGTGCACGGCCCAGCACAGCTCATGCCTCTCCCCGGAAGGGATGTTGAGTTCCTCCCTCATGCAGCCTCTCTTCTCACAGTGGGTTACCCCGGAGGGGGCGCCATTATAACCCGTACAGATGATCTTTTTGTTTTTTACAGCCACCGCGCCCACTTTCCGCCTCAGACAGGTGGATCTGGTAGCCACCAGTTCGGCGATATCCATGAAATACTTATGCCATGAGGGCCTAGTCATCTGGAATCCTCCTTATATACTTGAATTATTCACGTTCGATGAGGCGGTGAGATATTCGGTCTCGCAGTTCGGCCTGCTTGGCGTCATTAAACCTGTCCACCGTACTCAGATAACCGGTAATCCGGCGCACCCGCTTGATATCGATAGAACCGCACATGGGGCATTCATCTTTGTTGATGACACCGGTGTAGCTGCAGTTAATGCAGTAGTCCACCGGGAAGTTGATGCCGGCGTAGCCGATGTCGGCCTCCTTCATATGCCTCAGCACAACCTCAATAGCTTCAAGGTTATGGATGGGGGGTGAAGGGAATTCCACATAGCTGATGTGACCGGCGTTACATTGTGTGTGATAAGGCCCTTCTATCGATATCTTATCGAAAATGCCTATATCGTAACTGACGGGAACATGGAAGGAGTTGGTGTAATAATCCTTGTCATTGACTCCCGGAATGACTCCGAATTCCTTCCTGTCCAGGCGTACAAACCGGCCCGACAGCCCTTCGGCCGGAGTGGCCAGCAGGCCATAATTAAGGCTGTAATCCCTGGTGGCCTGGTCTAATTTACTGCGCATAAATTCAACAATCTGAATGCCCAGGGCGTTAGCATCCTTCGATTCACCGTGGTGTTTGCCGACCAGCACTTTCAGCGTTTCGGCCAGGCCGATGAAACCGACTGACAGGGTCCCATGCTTGATGACCTGCTCAATGGTATCACCGGGTTTTAAGTCCTGAGAATCCAGGTACAGACCCTGTCCCATCAGGAAAGGCATATCCTGTACCTTCAGGGAGGCCTGAACCTTATACCTGTGATAGAGCTGGCGGACGGTCAAATCAAGGACCTTATCCAGCTCGCGGTAAAACTTATCTATGTTGGTGCCTGACTTGATGGCTATTCTCGGCAGGTTGATAGTGGTAAAGGAAAGGTTCCCGCGGCCTTCGGAAATTTCGGGTCCGTGAATGTTGCCGATAACCCGGGTCCGGCAGCCCATATAGCTGACCTCTGTGCCATAGGAGCTGTTGAAAGACGAATCCATAAAACTGAAGGTGGGGTTTAGCCTTCTGGAGGCTACGCGGATAGCCAGCTTGAACAGGTCGTAGTTGGGTTCTCCCTCGTTAAGGTTGATGCCCTCCTTGACCCGGAAGATGATGTTGGGGAATATGGGGTTTTCTCCCTTGCCGAGGCCTTTTTCATAGGCCAACAGCAGGTTTTTGACGACAGCGCGGGCAGCCGGAGATGTATCGGTACCTATATTGAGGCTGGAGAATGGCACTTGGGCCCCCGCCCGGGAGTGCATGCTGTTGAGGTTATATATAAAAGCCTCCATGGCCTGATAAATTTCGTTGTCATCGGCATCCTTGACAAATTCCGCAATATCGGTATCAAAGAAGGGGAAAGCCTGTCCGCCGTGCATATCGTTTTGTGAACTCTGCAGGATTATGGCAGCCAAAGCCGTGGCCGAGGAAGGCCTTTTGGGAGGCCTGATATAGCCGTGCCCGTTATTGAAACCTTCTCTGAGCAGCTTACCGAGGGGGATCTGTACACATGTCAGGGTCTTGCCGTAAAAATCGAGGTCGTGAATATGTATATCACCGTTTATATGAGCCTGTGCCTGGTCCTGGGGAATGAGCCTGGACAGGTAGTATCTCTTACTGGCTGCGCTGGCTATCTGCAGCATCTTGGCCGATGGGGAGTTGCTGATGTTGGCGTTTTCCCTGTTGGTCTCAACAAGGATTTCTTCCACCGCATCCATAAGCTCGGACTTGGCCTCACGGACCCTGGTCCGGCTGGCCCTGTACAGAATATATGCCTTGGCTGTCTTGGCATGACCTTGTTCAATCAGGATTTTTTCCACACAGTCCTGAACATCTTCCACTGAAAAGATCTGGTCGCCAAACTTCTCACGAAGGAGCTTCAATACTTCCAGGGTCAGTTCCATGGCTATGGTGCGGTCTTCACCGCCAACAGCCTCGGCAGCTTTAAAGATGGCATCGGTAATCTTGGATTCGTGAAATTCAACCAACCTGCCGTCCCGCTTTCTGATAGCCTTGAAACTTCCGCGTTCTGCCCTGGAGGAGCGCAGTTGAGATAAATTAATCGTGCCTAATAGCTCTTTTTCTTGAATCATCGGGTCGATCCTCTCCCATGCTATTTTTTCTTTAACAAATTCTCGAGCTCTTCGATAAAACTGTTTACATCTTTAAACTGCCTATATACTGAAGCAAATCTTACGTAGGCAACCTGATCAAGGTTTCTGAGTTTATCCATGACCATTTCCCCTATATCTTCCGATTTCACCTCCGTATCCATCCTGTTTCTCAGCTCTTTCTCAATCTCATCAACTACTTCTTCCATCTGGGCCATGGAAATAGGCCGTTTCTCACAGGCCTTGATTATCCCTCCCAGGATTTTGCTGCGGTCAAATACTTCAATTCTGCCGTCTTTCTTAACTATAACCAGTGGAATCTCATCCACTTTCTCATAAGTGGTAACCCTCCGACCACACTCAACGCATTCCCTTCTCCGCCTGATAGTGTTGCCGTCTTCGGCAGGCCTGGAGTCCAGAACCTTGGTGTCCATGTATCCGCAAAAAGGACATCTCATAAATTCTCTCCCTTGAAATATTCAGAATTGATTACAGAAGGAAATAAAAAAACGGTGTAGAATTATGTCCACCTATCGAAGCCCCAGCACTTTAGCGCCACAATATCTTGGGCACACATTTATTATAAAATACCAAATGTTGTGGAGTCAAGGGAAATCTTACCAAATTGTAAAGTTGAAATTTTCCGAAAATAGTCGAAAGGCCTTGATATTAAAGGGTTCGTTTATTAGGAATTATTATATATAAATCCGAATGTAAACTGAATATTAAGTAAAGACAACCCCTCAGAGCTCTGAGGGGTTTCCTTGCAGTTTTACATAAAATTTTTTCATAAAATTATTTTATTGAAGTATAAAACCCTGTTAATATAAAACACTTTGATTCGTTTCAGTATAATCCGCAATGTCAACAAGGATTACGTCCATCCCCAGCTTCCTGATTTTTTGCCAGGGCACCACCACATCATCATTCCGCCCAAAGAATCCCAGAATCCTGCTGTTTCCCGGCAGGACCACAGATTTGACCCGGCCTGCATCGAGGTCAATTTCGATATCCTTGATAAGTCCAAGCTTCTTGCCATTATTCACATTTATTACTTCCCGCATGCGAAGATCTGAAATCTTAATCATCGGTCTACCACCTCCCCAACTATATTATATGTGGGAGGTTGTCACGATGTGCCATATAGACGGTTCTTTTATTTTAAAATTTCCAGCAGTTTGAATTTTACCCGCACCTCGGTTTTTTCCGGATTGACCCTGTCGATGTCAGGATTGCCCTGTTTTGAAGCATCTACAAAGCAAAGGGGCGGGAACAGCACACACCACCAGTTGGTGCCCCGGCCGCTCCCTATGATGACCCTTACGGCTTCATATTTACCGGCCGGAAGGGTCAGGTTGCCATAGGATTTTACAGGAAAATCGTAGTTTCCTACCTCAACCTTAACCGGGTAGTCCTCGCCCCAGGCTCTGACCTCTGCCAGGGCAATTTCCCTTATTTCAGCGAGGTGAACTTCCACTATTTTACGGGCCTCCGTCCGGGTTTCCACCCCGGTAAACTCCGGGGTCATCCGCCCCACTATCCTGTCCCGGACCTTGAGTTTCATGGCCTGGTCCCGTTTGCTGTCACTGTTGGCGATAACGTGGAATCTGATCAGGTTGTCCCGGTTATAATCATAGGCGCCGGCATAAACTGCTTCGTTTACACTTCCGTTCACCGGTGTTTTTACGGCCCTGTCCCCCGATACCTCTGTTTGAAATATTGTCAGGGTAACAGTCAACAGGGCTGCAGTCCCTGTCACCAGTGTAATAACCAGCATGGTTGAAGCTAATTTAAATAATTTACTCCGCATTAGTTTACCTCCTACTTTCTATCTCTCTAAATAGCCATCAGTGGCCAGTGGCCAGTAAAACCGAAAACTGTATAAGTCACATGTACTTTTTCATGTGTTTCAGGGCTGCTTTTTCCAGACGTGATACCTGAGCCTGGGAGATGCCGATTTCTTCGGCCACCTCCATCTGTGTTTTGCCTTCGAAAAACCTGAGGGACAAGATATGCTTTTCCCTCTCACTGAGCTTGCGCATGGCTTCCCTTACCGAAATACCTTCCAGCCAGTTACCGTCCAGGTTTTTATCATCACTTATCTGGTCCATTACAAAGATGGGATCGCCGCCGTCATGGTAAATCGGTTCAAAGAGTGAGATCGGTTCCTGAATGGCATCGAGGGCAAAAACAATCTCTTCCCTCGGCATTTTAAGCTCCACCGCAATTTCGTTGATGGACGGCTCCCTGGAAAGCCTGTGGACCAGGCTGTCCCTGACCTGCAGCGCTTTATACGCCACATCCCGCAGCGACCGGGAAACCCTGATGGGATTGTTATCCCTGAGGTACCGCCTGATTTCGCCGATAATCATCGGCACAGCGTATGTAGAGAACTTAACGTTCTGGCCGAGATCAAAGTTATCTATGGCCTTCATCAGGCCGATGCAGCCGACCTGAAAGAGGTCGTCCACGTATTCTCCCCTGTTGGTAAAACGCTGTATCACACTTAACACTAACCGGAGGTTGCCATTGATCAGCTTGGTACGGGCGTCTTTGTTACCTGCCAGTATATCCTGGAACAATCCGCGCATTTCATTGCTGGACAATACGGGGAGTTTCGATGTGTTAACACCACATATTTCAACTTTGTTTATCATCATCAGCCATGACACCCCTTCCGGACTTTCAGGTTGAGATACATTACGATTATTGCCCAAACAAAAAGGCTTTATACAAAAAAGAAACGGGGTACCGGCTACTCCCCGTTTCGTCTGTGGAAAAAACAATCAATATACACCGGGTAGAATGTTTTATATAATTAAAATGATATATTTACTGCATGTTTCCTGTTTTTAGATAAATAATATTCTTGATTCAGGTGGGATTATTATGGAAGAGCACATTGATGCAGAAAATAAAACAAGAGAAAACGAAAGCAAACCAAAAAACAAAAAGGGCCTATGGGCGGCCCTTGGGGGTTTGCTCTATCTCTTGAGCAAATTTAAATTCGGTATTCTGTTCCTGCTGGGAAAATTCAAATTCCTGTTTATCCTCCTAAAACTGGGCAAGTTTGTAACTACCTTCGGCTCGATGTTCCTGATGATCTGGCTGTATGCCACCATATACGGCTGGGTTTTCGGCGTCGGTTTTGTCCTGCTTATTTTCATCCATGAGATGGGCCATTTTCTGACTGCCCGGACGGTCGGCCTGAGTGTTTCCTCCCCGGTGTTTATCCCCTTTATCGGAGCTTTTATTTCCATGAAGGAACACCCGGCGGACGCCGTCACCGAAGCCAAGGTGGCCCTCGGCGGACCGGTTCTGGGGAGCGCCGGAGCCTTCCTCTGCGCAGCCCTTTACTCCGCAACCGGACAGGATTTCTGGCTGGCCCTTGCTTACAGCGGCTTTATGATCAACATGTTTAACCTTGTCCCGTTCCACCCCCTGGATGGGGGCCGGATTGTCTCAGCTATTTCACCTAAAATGTGGTTGATCGGTATTCCCCTGATGGTTACCGCCGCTGTAAAATTCTTCAACCCCATCCTGTTCCTGCTGCTGATTATGGGCCTGCCGCAGATGTATCGCCAGTGGAAGTCGCCCGATAAGGAGTACTACAATACCCCCTTCGCAACCCGCGTAATTTTTGCGGTCCTCTACTTCGGGCTGATGGCGGTCCTCGGAATTGGCATGGCATACATCTATAACCTTCATAGCATATAAACTGAGAGCACAGCTGCGCTGTGCTCTTTCACTTTAGCCGGTTCTTCTGATTTTTACCCTCTTATCCTCACTTGCCTCTTCAATCTCATTATCCACGATAATTATATCTGCCTCCAGCCCGGCAAACTCCTGTTTGGGGAAACAGTCGCGGTAATAACCGCAAGCATAGGTATAGGGGGTAAAGTAATGCGGAAGCTTGCCATAGAAGGGAAATCCCCTGCAAACATCTGGCCGGGTGTTGTAACTCCCACATCTATTGGTGTCCTGGTCAAATAATGTACACATCCACCACGTTCCGTCATCCATCTTCCTGAATAATTCTGAGAAATCCAAATCCGGACGGATCATAAACACACGTTTCGCGTCAATATGTCTCCAATTCTTTAAAATGAACCTGGCATCTTCATTTCCCGCCTCCGACTGCTCCTGAAGAAATTCCCGGGTTATATGCGCCTCAAGGTGAATTGCTTTACAGCAGCTGCCGCACGTCTTACACTCATAAGTGTTATCCATTAATTTACTCCATTTCTGCATCATAATCTTCGAATCAATATTCTCGTCTATCTGTTCATATTCCTTTTATTCTTTGCATGTAAACTTAAGGAATCGTTCTGTCTTTTCCTAATCTGGATTACCTTATCCCCGCTAATTGCCCATTCCTCGACGGTGATATTTAACTGCTTCTCATATTTAGCCATAATAAATTTCTGTTCAGGGGTAACAAAGTTAACAGCCAGCCCGGATTTACCAGCGCGGCCGGTGCGGCCTGCCCTGTGAATGTAGTATTCACTATTGATAGGTATATCGAAGTTAAAAATTATCCTGACATCTTTTATATCCATACCCCGGGCGAACAGATCGGTGGTCACCAGCAATTGGACTTTACCGGACCGGAATTTCTCCAGTACTGACTTTCTCGATTGGGGGTTAAGCTCACTGTGAAGTCCTTCGGCAGTAAAGCCAAACTCCCTAAAGCGATTGACAAAGGGTATCACTCCTTTGTTGCTGTTAATAAAAACAATGGCAGTTGGGGGTTTATAAATGCTTATTAACTTTTTCAGCATTTCGGCCTTATTCTTTTCCTGGGTCACAAAATAGTGATGCTTTATTGTACCGGCTATTTGGGTATCGGGGGAAAGATTCACCATTTCCGGCTGATTTAACATCATCAGGGAAGATGCGACCATTTCGGGGTCTACTGTGGCAGAGACCATAATCACCTGCCTGTCCCGCAGGGTAGATTTAATAATGGCCTGGACGTCTTCCTTGAAACCCATCTGCCACATCTTGTCAGCTTCGTCAACAACGATAGACTTAACACCCTGGGCATTGATTTTGCGCATGCGGATTAATTCCAGCACCCGGCCGGGAGTCCCTACTATCAGCCTGGGCTTCTTTTTCAGAGTGTCCACCTGACGATTAATGTTCACTCCGCCCAAAACCGGAACCGTTAATATCCCCTGGTCTTCACCCAGTTCGTTGGCTACTTTGGCAATCTGCACAGCCAATTCCCTGGTAGGAGCTAAAACCAGAATCTTGACGCCCTTATCCTGAGGGCTTATTCCGGTAAGTAAAGGCAATAAATAGGCCAGGGTTTTGCCGGTTCCGGTGGGAGATTGGCCGATAATATCCTTGCCCTGTAGAATGAGTGGGATAGCCTCAGCCTGAACCCCGGTAGGAACCCGGATATTATCATTTTTCAGTTTCTCCAGTAAGTAACCGGGAATGCCCAGACTTGCAAAACTTTGATTTTCAGCCACAACTTCCACTCCTCTGAACCGTACCTATCTGACGGGCTTACTTGTTCTCCTTTTTCCCGACGGCACTCCGGTCTTGCTGCCTGCCGCAGGTTTTCGCTGCCCTTTATTTTGCTGGAATTCTTTTATAGCCTTCTTTTTTGCGTTAGGACCGGTGAATTTTCTTTTTGGGACTTTAAGTTTCTGTTTCAGTTGGTCTTCTTTTTTTATACCAACCTTACGGCTGGCTGTTTTATCCACTATTTCACCTGCTTTAATCACCTTCTCTTTGAAGCGCTGGCCGAGTTTGGCCTCGATATACCTGAACTTCTCTTCTTCCAAGGTAGTGATCAGGTTTACGGCAGTACCGGTTGCGCCGGCCCTCCCGGTGCGGCCAATCCGGTGAATGTATTGGTCCACATTGATGGGGAGATCGAAATTAAAAATATGGGTCACCCCTTCTATATCCAATCCACGGGAAGCTATGTCTGTAGCCACCAAAAGCTGAATCTTCGCCTCCCGGAAGCGACGCACTACCTGCTGACGCTGGCCCCTCTGCATGTCTCCATGCAAACCTTCGGCCTTATACCCGGCCTGGTACAGCTGTGTTACCAGCTCATTTACCTGTTCTTTTTTCAAGGCAAATACCATGCCCAAATACGGGTTATACAGCCTGACTAAATCCAACAGCGCCTCTCCCTTGCCGCCGATACGGACTTTAAAAAACACGTTCTCAATAGCGGAAAGCATCAGCTCACCGGGGTTAATCTCAATATGCCGGGGCTGCTTCATAAGGGTTTTGGCCAAGGCGGCAACTTTTGGCGGAAGTGTGGCCGCAAAAAGTGTAATTTGTATTTCTCTTTTCATCTTCTGCATAATCTTTTCTATATCTTCGATAAATCCCATTTCCAGCATCATATCGGCTTCATCTATAACCAGGTACTTAGCTGTATGGGACATCAGCTTTTCTTTGTTAATTAAATCAAGAACCCTCCCGGGCGTCCCCACAATTATCTGCGGATTTCTCCTCAGCCTCTGAATCTGGCGGTTGATGTCTGTCCCACCCTGAATCAAAACTACTTCTATGCCTGTATCGGATGTTAACTGTTCAATAGTATCGACAATCTGACGGGTTAATTCCCGGGTAGGCGCCAAAACCAACGCCTGCAGTTCCTGCCTGGCTATATCAATCTGCTGAAGCACCGGCAGCACATAGGCCAGGGTTTTACCTGTCCCGGTCTGGGACCGGCCAATTACATCCTGACCCCGCAGGATAGCAGGAATCGCCTCAGTCTGAACAGTGGTAGGGGTCGTAAATCCCAGTTTTTCCAGACCCTCGAGTAAGAAATCGCGCAGTTGAAATTGTTTAAACGTTTGGTTCATTTAACATAGCTCCTTTTGTATCCGGTAATAGGTTGCCCTTGTTAGTCGTTTGTTTATTTTACTATTTTTCGGCACCGGTGTAAAGTTTTGCCGGGGCATGTCAGCAGGTCTTTCCGATGGTTGAAAATGCTACCATTAGTCTGTGGTTTTTAACAGGATCTTCAGATGAAAACATTTTTCCTATATTTATAATACTCTTCTTTTAGCCGAAAATTAGCTTTCCAGGGTTTTTTTAGTCCTGCATAATGAATAATAGCTGGTTTTATGTTCTTAAGATTAGGGTAATTGAGATAATGGGGCATAAAATTCCATTTTGGGTCTAATTGGAGCCATTTATCATGAAGAATAGCATTGAGAGGATCTTGACTGCAAAATTTAATTCTTGAAGAATTCGCCTTTATGAATCCAATAACTCTATTTTTTATCTGCTTTTCTCGCCACTTTTTTAAGTTAATTAAAAGTACACCCGCATTAAAATATTTCGACTCTCTTGGTATGAAGAGGTGACTATTTTTTGAATACTTTACCCAAAAATCCTCAACTGCACCTAAAAAATAATTATCAATATTAATATTCCATAACTTGGTTATATCGCTTTTAACAATAATATCACTGTCTAAATAAATAACTTTTTGTATCTTTTCGTTTAAGAGATCCGGTATGGATATACGGTAATATGTTTCCTTAGTGAGATAATAAACCGTCTTAAAATCTGCATATATTGTTGGATTGATTGGTATGAATTTAATCTTCAAATTAAATTTACCAACTGTTTTAGCCAATAAAGATTTATTCTTTGGGGAGAGCTCGCTGGCAATAACATATATATTAATGGGGTTCTTTGAAACCTTATTTTCTAACAGTGAATTTAACATTACTGCAAGCGGCTTAGCATAAGTATTGTTCGTGACAGTGACGATGTGAATAGTCGGTTTTTCATCACTTTTTTTAATGGATACATCTTCAGACAAAGGTAAACCTCCCAGACATAACAAATTTTAAACAAATAAGAACAAATGAGGAGTATATAATAATATATTTATTTGATTTATCTAAGGTGTTAGTTTAATTCCTAATTTGTATAGCGCCAAAAATTAGGGATAAAAAAATATGCGTCATTTGTGATACGGTTCACCTTAATTATCATGAACCCACTCCTGGCCTCCGTCGGACAATTCAGGTAGCAAAACGTCCTCTGGCAAGGCGTACGGATGGGCACAACCGCAGGCGTACTGGAATGTACTCCGAGGATTGTGCCCATCCGCACAAGCAGCCAGAAAGGGCATACAAATTACGGGTACATATATGTGCGTAATTTCTGGCCCCCATCGGACAATTCAGGTAGAAAAATGGCCTGTGGCTAGGCGCACAGGGCACCGCAACCGGAAGCGTACTGGGATGTACGCTGAGGATTGCGGTGCCCTGTGGAACGACGCCACAGGCCATTTTTCTCAACATGCACAAATCCCTTGTCGAATGCCCGTATGTGTACCATATCCAAGTAAAGGTTCAGTCTAAAACACCAAGGGTTATGTAATCACTGCACTTAGGTAACATCATACGGGTTCGGAATTATCTATTTTGCTATTCTTACAGTACCGTCAGGGAACACTACAAAAACCTCATTCTCGGTTTCCTTAATTACAAAACCCAGATCCATGATTATTGTTTCAGCATTCCCGGAACGGTTGACAACTGTTGTCAGCGTCATACCAAACACCTCCGGGAAAATTATTGTTTATCGAAAAACAAAAGGACTGCCTTGAATACGCTGCAAGACAGTCCCGGTTATCCTTATACGGCTTTCTTATCCGGAAAGCGCACATATATATTGGAAACACTAAGACCCTGTCTCGAAGCCACATAAGCCCAGAAACAGGGTCCAATTATCTTGGGTTGCTACTCCTTCAGGCATAAAATGTCCGTTCGTCTTTCGTTCTGTAAGTATACAATGAATTCCTGAAAATGTCAATACCTATGGCCATCCACGCCGAGGATTGTACCACGCCGCACGAACGCAGCCAGAAAGGGCATACAAATTACGGGTACATACATGTGCGTATTCCTGGCCCCCGTCGGACAATTCAGGTAGAAAAATGGCCTGTGGCTAGGCCGCACGGGGTACCGCAACCGGAAGCGTACTGGGATGTACGCTGAGGATTGCGGTGCCCCGTGGAAGCCAGCTAAGAGTTGTCAAGACTAGCTGGTCATTTTTTTGTTATCTTAAAAATGGGTATAGCAAAGCTAGCCTATCGGTGATAGACTTGAATAAAGGCTTTTTTCGCCGTTTATACTAATTCAAGCTGAAGGGCTCGTTGTTTCTCCAAATTCCGTATACGATTCTGAGTAACTTGCTTGAAGCAGCTATTATCGCTACCATCTTTTTCTTGCCTTCGGCAACCTTGCGTGAATACAGTTCATAAAGCACAGGATTTACAGGCTTCTTGTTGCGTATACATATGCCCGACATAGTGGCCTGGAACAAAGCCTTGCGAAGGTAATTAGATCCACGTTTTGAAATCCGGTTTTTTGATGCCTTGTAAGTTCCCGATTCAAACACTGACGGGTCTAGTCCGGCAAAAGCAATCAACTTTTTTGCATTAATAAAGAATTTGACATCCCCTATTTCAGCAATTATTACTGCAGCTGTCATCTCTCCTACACCAGGGATGGTTCTAAGTAAATAATAAACTGGTATATTTTTGGCTGCCGCTACAATTTGAGCCCGTATGTCATCCAGCACCTTTCTTTGTGTCATGAGAATATTTGTGTATTCTCTTAGAACACGTATGTTGGAATGTTGGGCCACTTTGTAAGACAAACTTGTCTTTGCGGCGGCCTTTAATTTTTGGTAGATACTCTCCGGCCACTCCTTCCGATGGTACTTTGCCTGAATGTGCTTCAGAATTTCACTTTTCTTAGCTGATAAAACTGCCTCAGGAGTAGGAAAAGCAGCTATAAGCCGTAAAGATGATTCATTACATAATTCGGAAAAAACAGAGTAGTACTGAGGAAACAACAGATCTACAATACTTCTAAACCGCAATTGGGTATCAACATACAACACGTTTAGCCTTTCGTACTGGCGGCAAAGGTTTTTTATTTCTGCAATAGCAGGATTAGCAATATGCATCGGATCATGTTGTTTCATGTAGTACAACTGGGCAATACGATGGCTATCAATTTTATCAGTCTTAATTTTTCTAATAGACCGGCGTTTCTGTTCGTGGGTTTCCAACGGGTTTACCGTAATAACAGAATATCCTTCTTCAAATAAGCTTTGTGCAATTGGTTTTGAATAGTTTCCCGTTGCCTCCATAATGATTTCTGGCCTACATTTTGCTTTTTGTTCAAGCTTAACCAACTCATTAATCAGAGTCCCCAGCCCTTGCCTGGTATGCTCGACCAGGAATGGTTTGCCGACCGGCTCATTGCATGACAGATACATAGCAGCAATACTTTTCCCCTTTGAAACATCGAGACTCAGCACCGGTTTATTCATAAAATTCCTCCTTTTGTTCCAGGTCCCTGCCAGCTACTCCCTACAGGTTCGCCATGTAATCCGGGCTAAAAGCCCAACCAGCTCAAACGTAATATGAGTGCCTTAAAGGGATTTGAACACCTTGCGCGACTGGGTCTATTGCCCAAACGACGCCAACGTCCTAAATCCTGGTTTTACTCCAGTTTAAAGGACAGGAACAAAAGAAAAAAGGCCATACCAGTTTGAGCTGGTTATGACCTAATTATACGAAACGACGCCACAGGCCATTTTTCTGGAGCATGCAAAATTCCGTCTCGACACAATAAAACCTTGCTGCATCAGCAGCAAGGTTTTGTGTTCATCTGGTGCCGAAGGCGGGACTCGAACCCCCATGGTTTCCCGCACGATTTTGAGCCGTGTGCGTCTGGACAGCGCTATAGCTCGTACTCTTTTTTTAGGTCATCCAAGTCAATATATTCTCCCTTGGCCATTCGGGCCTCGGCTTCTTTAATTTCTTTTAACTCTTCCTCGGTTAGTTCATCTTCATCGTAATTAGAAACGATTTTATTTAATAAATATAACAGGCTTTCTATATCTTTTTCTCTTAGTTTTTCTATAACACGATGCAATTCTTCGCGTGATGCAGACATTTTAAAACCTCCTCGTATGAATTATTTTACCTAGGGGAGTGGGTTATTATTTATATACGTCTCCCCGGCTTTTTATATAAATAACGTTAATTATGTCATTATCTATTTCCCTGAATATTATTCTAAAATCCCCCACTCTTAGTCTCAATCTTTCATTTCCTTTAAGGGGCTTAATATCTCCCGGGAAAGGTTTTTCTTTTAATCCGTCCAGAGCAAGCAAAATTCTTTGTGCTGTCTTTTTGTCTAATTTTTTTATGAATTTCTCAGCTTGCTTTGAGATCCTAATCTGCATTAACGATTACCCTCTTTTGCATATTCCATTATAGTTATACATAGAACTGAAATTCAGGTTCTAAAACTATTATAACAAAAACAAAGTGTTTCTGTCATTAATATTTCCCCACATGCAAAAACCAGAACTTCACAGTGCGACGAATTGTATCACCGGACAGCATTATTGAGGAAGGGGATGAGGATTAATGCCGACGTCAAAAACCGTGAGATAACAAGAAACATGAGCATACGGAAAGGATAAAATATATCAATAATGAATCGGATATAGCTCTAAAAAAAATGAATGAATTAAAGAAACTGGTAAGGCGCCCGGGAGCTGCAGCCAAAACGCATGGTTTGGTGCGCTCCACAGAACCCCTCACGGAAGCGCTATCAGCTCCAGCGAGACCCAGCGACGAAGTCGCAGGGTCAAAGCGTTCGTCTCCCGACGAAAGGACTGTGGCCAATTATTTTGATTAAAATGGCCTCTCATCGGACACAGGCAGAAAAATGGCCTCTGGCAAGGCGTCCGGACGGCTGCAGCCAAAACGCATGGTTTGGTGCGCTCCACAGAACCCCTCACGGAAGCGCTATCAGCT
>Ga0074195_1002930_pt1 | contig 17330 bp, 13 predicted proteins | sample EPASupsiteHSE623_FD_64525 | JGI IMG/M metagenome (GOLD analysis project Ga0074195, IMG submission 64525) | Bioremediated contaminated groundwater from EPA Superfund site, New Mexico - Sample HSE6-23 | ecosystem: Environmental > Aquatic > Deep subsurface > Groundwater > Contaminated ...
CCGTCTGCGGCTGCGGCTACAGCACGGGCTCCAGCACCGGCTCCAGCACCGGCTCCAGCACCGGCTCCGGCTCCCGCTCCCGCTCCCGCTCCTGCTCCTTCGTTCCAGTATACTGCATACGAACTGCGTGTGCTTGAACTTGTAAACATTGAAAGACAAAAAGCAGGGGTTCAGCCTGTAAAGCTTGATGTTAAGCTGACCCAGGCAGCCAGGGCCAAAGCTAAGGATATGGTTGATAAGAGATACTTCGGCCACACTTCGCCGACCTGGGGTTCCTTTGGCGCACAGTTAAGACACTTTGGTATTTCTTACCGCTCCGCAGGTGAGAATATCGCTTCCGGCCAAAAAACTCCCGAATCGGTTGTAAGAGCCTGGATGAACAGCCCGGGACACAGGGCCAACATTCTGAGCAGCAAATATAATAAAATGGGTATCGGTTATGCTTATACCAGTGCCGGCAACTACCACCACTACTGGGCTCAATGGTTTACCAACTAATTGGGGCGAGCATGAGAAAAGACGGGAACAAGTTTCCCGTCTTTTTTTATAATCTGGTCACTGGCCACTGGCCACTGGTCACTGGCCACTATCTTAGTTAATAGCGTTAAAAGACATCAACGCAGCAAAAATCCTGGGCGTAAAATATACCTCCAGGAACGCGCAGGCTCCGATGAGTACGAGCAATCCCAGCATTACCCTCCCGCTGATGATTTGGCCGGGTGAATCCGAGAACAGCATTTTATGAGTTACTTCCATGCCCACGGCTCCGGCCACACAGAACACGAGAAATTCCGGTAGTCCGTGGGGCAGGACGATACCGGTGAACATAAGGATAACGTTTTTATTAATGCTGGCAGCCATCCCGTTAATGATTACAGCGATATTGACTGCCTGGCGGACAAGAAAAACCGCCGGGAATACATAGAGCAGTATTTTTTCCAATGCTGAAAGTGCGGTTTCCCGGTCCCGCCAGCGCTCCCACTGCCTGCGCACCCACAGGGCAACAGGGCCAAAATATACTATTATGAGAACTGCCATGTAGTTATTGAGGAAGATGACCAGAAACTCGTTGATACCATTGGCAGTATAATAGGCCAGGAACTTTTTTAAACCAAGATTGGTGATCTGGTTTCCCCCGGCGGTATCCGCAAATACGCCGGTAAAAAACAGGGTTATAACAAATGCCGCCACCGGAAGCGCAAAACACCACATAAAAAAAACCCTGTTGAAACCAAACGAAAAGGTTCTTTTGATCAGTTCCATAACATCTGCTCCGGATTCTAAATTTTAGATATTAGCAGTATATCAAAAGTCCCGTTTTATGTCGTGAAAAAAATGACGAAAATTATCAGAAAATTTAAAGATTTTTCGGCATTATATATGACAGGTCGGTATGTCTTGCGGAGGACCGGGTTTATGGCCCTTAAACCTCCTGTTGAGCCACTGTCTCAGATCATCCAGCAGGGTATACGCCACAGGTATTAAAATGGGTGTGAGGATTGTGGAAGTAAACAGGCCGCCGACAAGCACAATGCCCATCCCTTTTCTTATTTCGGCCCCGTCAGCCAAAGCAAGTGCTGTGGGCAGCATGCCGAATATCATTGTGGTAGACGTCATAAATATTGGCCTCAATCGTTTGGTCCCGGCTTCCATGAGGGCTTCCTTAAGGCCCATTCCCGTCTTCATCATCGTGTTTGTATAATCTATGAGCAGGGTGCCGTTCTTGGCCGCCAGGCCGTCCAGCATAATGATGCCAATCAGGGACATGATGTTCAGGGTGTTCCCCGTAAGGAACAAACCCAACATTGCCCCAATGATGCCGACAGGGAGGGAAAGCATTCTGATAAACGGCGTCAGAAACGATTCATAGAGAATTACCAGGATCATATACACAAGAACGAGGGAGAGGGCCAGGGCCTGAAACAGGTCGGTATTGGATTCATGCATCTGCTTGATCAGGCCGTCATACTCAATATCGTAACCGTCAGGTTGATGAATCTTGGCAAATCCTTCATTAAAGGATTTTTCCAGGGCAGAAAGAGATACATCCTTATAGTTGGCAATGACAGTAACCATTCTCTCGCGGTTCTTATGCCTGATCTGACTGGGTCCCTTAGCCGGAACCACAGTGGTTAACTGCTTTACCAAAAATGTCTGGCCAAAACGGTTGGAAACGGTAATATTCTCTATGTCGACAAGGTTCCTCCTGTCAACATCTTTTAGCTGGACCCAGATGTCTAAATCCCTGTTATTGATTTTTATCTTGGATGCCTCATCTCCGGCTACTGCCGCCCTCACTGCCTGGGCCACCTCTCCCGCAGTCAGGCCAACCGCCGCAGCCTTTTCCCTATCTATAACAAGCTGGTACTCGGGTTGGGCATCTTCCTTCCATGACATATCCACATCTGTGGTTCCCGGAGTGTTTTCCACAACCTTTTTTACCTGTTTGGAAATATCGGCAAGGACCTCGGGGTCTTGGCCATGGACTTCAATCATGATCGGGGCCTCGAAATTGTTTAAACCTGCTGACTGGGCCTCAAGAACCTTTATCTTGACCCCCGGGTAATCGCCGGCCCAGCCCCTCACCTGATCAGCTACCTCCCAAACTGTTTTATCTCTCTCATTTTTTGGCCGTAAAATGACATCCATTTTTGCCAGGTGGGAAGCGGTCATGCTAAAGAAATTTCCTGTTGAACTGCCTATGGTGGCAAAGACATGGGAGATTTCCGGGATGGTTTTCAGCCTTGTCTCCAGGCCCCTGACCACATTGTCGGTAACATTAACGGTTGTTCCGGCCGGCATTTCCACAGTTATCTTGAATTTTCCCTGGTCAGAAGGCGAAATAAACTCAAAACCCACTATCCCCACCAGGGACAGAGAGGCCATCACGCCAGCAACTATGATGGCCAGCAATTTGAGCCTGTGATTCATCGCCCAGGCCAGAATTCTGCGGTAGATTTCTACAATCAGGTCTCCAAGACGCCCGGTTTTTTCTCCAACCCACGCCCAATACCTGTTCCCGGTCTTACCCCGGCATTCTCCACCATTTGCATGCTTGTAGAACTTTGCCGCCATCATGGGGGTCAGGGTGAAAGACACGAACAGGGAAAACAGGGTGGCCACCACCACCGTCAGACCGAATTCGCGGAATAACTGTCCTACCATACCCTGCATAAAAGCTATGGGGCCAAAAACTACTACATCAGACATGGTGATGGCCACAGCTGCCATACCGATCTCATGACGACCCTCTATAGCCGCCTGGATGGGATTTTTTCCCATCTGCATGTGCCGGTGAATATTCTCTAATACAACAATCGAATCATCCACCAGAATACCGACACAGAGAGAAAGACCCATTAAAGAGAGCATGTTGAAGGTATAGCCAAAGAAATACATCATCATGAAGGTGGCTACAATCGAAGTGGGAATAGCAAGCATGACGATAACCAGGGAACGCCATTCCCTGAGGAAAAACATCAGCACTATACCTGTCATGATTATACCTTCCAGCAATGTACGCTGGGTGTCGGCCAGAGAATTATTGACAAAGATCGAACTGTCATCCGATACGACAATCTTGACATCCTCCGGCAGGGATTTCCGAACCGCATCAAGTTCCCGGCGGACCTTTTTAACAGTATCAACGATGCTGGCATCGCTCTGTTTCTGAATTATCAGGCCTACTGCTTCCTGAGTGAAATACCCCTTGCTGCCCTCAGTTACAGTAAGTCGGCCGTACTGGTTGACCTCGGCAAAGGCCAGGCTCACTGTGGCAATTTCCCGCAGGGGTACCGTGGCGCCGGCTGCCAGAGGTATAGGCAGCTTTTCAATATCATTCAGGGTTTTAAATTTACCGACCAGCCTTACATCGTACTGGATCCTGTCACCCTTGATATTCCCTGTTGGGACATTAAGGTTTTCAGCTTTCAACAGCTGGATGATCTGATTTACGGATAAACCGTAAGATTCCAGCCTGGCCCTGTCTATATCTATGCGAACCTGCTGTTTCTTCCCTCCTATTATATTGATGGCAGCAACGCCCTCAACAGTTTCAATGCGGGCTTTGATTGTATCCTTGGTTATATCATATATCTCATTTAATGGCCGGTTACCGGAAACGGCCAGGGTCAGGATAGGTTCGGCATTCATATCGTGTTTCTGGACAATTGGCTTTTCCACATCTCGGGGCAGTTTAACCATGGCCACGTCAACGGCTTTCTGGGCATCCATGGCAGCTATGTCCGGATCGGTGCCCATGGTGAACTCCAGAGCGGTAAAGGCAAGCCCCTCGTAAATCCAAGTCCTGGAGGCCTTAAGGCCGCTAAGGGATGAAACAGCCTCTTCCAGGTGATCAACTATGTGGTTTTCCATTTCTTCGGGACCGGCCCCGGGATACATGGTTACTATTGTGACAAACGGCACATCAGTCTTTGGAAACAGGTCGGAACCTATCTTTGTATAACCGAATAACCCCAACACTATAAAAAACATGATCACCATGGTCATCGCGGCAGGCCGTTTAATAGCAAATTCCGTTACTTTCATTGGAAACCCTCCCTAACCAGTGCTAAATTCGTTTTCTTGCCTTTTTCCGATTCTAGCAGAACAGGCCCCAAAGAACCGCACCCGGGTCGGCGCCATCAGCCTTGATACCCTGGTATAAAATACCCTGACCCTCTTTAAAGATTTCAAAAAGGTCCTGCTCAGGGTCGCCCAGCCACGTAAGTATGCTTATATAATAAAATCCCATATACTGCCTGGCCAAAATTTGAGCAGGGACTGATCTTGTGACATCCCCCATTTGTTGTCCCAATTCCATCACTTTCATTACAACCTCGTCGTACCCGCTCCGCGGAATTTCTTCCGTTGCCGGCCCGTAATAATAGTTGCGCGGATCGGCAGCGTATACTTCAATGAGAATAAAATTTTCCTTCATCCATGCCGCTGACTTTTGACACATGAATAGCAGCCTCTCAAAGGTTGCATCCAGCGCCAGCAGGTCATCCCAGCCTTGATTTACTTCGCATTGAACGGCCATTTGTATGTATGTAGCAACAATAGATTCTTTGGACGGGAAATAATTATATAAGGTTCGGAGGGCAACATCCGCTTTTTGGGCAATCTGATGCATGGTTGTATCGGAAAACCCCTGCCGGTTAATAAGTTCAATGGCTGTCTCCAGGATGTTGGTTTTGGTTGCTTCCTTTTTTCTTTCCCGCATACTGGTTTCCGTCATCGGATAAACCCTCCCAAATAATGCATCTTATGTAAACTTGCATTTCGTGCAATTTTGCTATCTATGTATAATTATAAAAGCAGCATGTTTTTCCGTCAATAAAAAACTTATTGTAAAATACTATAACCCTGTCTCGAAGCAATAGAAGCCAAGAAACAGGGTCCAATTATCTTTTGGGTTATTAAACTCCTGGCCCTCATCGGACAATTCAGGTAGAAAAATGGCTTCCAGCAAGGCGCACGGTTCAGCCCAACCGGAAACGTACTGGAGCGTACGTTGAGGATTGGGCTGAACCGCGTAACGCCGCTGGAAGCCATTTTTCTGGAGCATGCACAAATCAACAAATCAAAATGAGTTGGTATCGGGGGTTAACTCCCCCCCGATACCAACTCATTAACTATAGATTGAACAACAGGTCCGCATATGTGGGCAGCGGCCAAAGGTCCTTATCCACTACGGTTTCAAGTTGATCGGCAGCGACCCGCAGGGTATTGATGGCTGTGAATACGGAATCCCTATAGAAGATGGCCTGCTTATAAGTGTCGCCGTGCAGGTTCTCGGCCTTGGCCTGAGCCTTCTCCAGGGCGGTAATGTTTTTCTTCAATGACGCCAGGGCATCAGAGACTTCTTTGAGCAGTTCTTCCTGGGCGCTGGTAGCGGCTTTTACCCCAGTTGCTTTTACAGTGTTGATGGACTGAGCCACCTCGGTGGCGAAGGCAATGCCGGCGGGCAGGATCTGCCGTTTGGCCATTTCCAGAGCGGTCAGGGCTTCGATATTAATGGTCTTGATATAGGACTCCAGGACAATTTCCTGGCGGGCTGCCAGCTCAGTCTTAGTTAAGATGCCGTGCTTTTCGAACAACTGGACATTCTTCTTGGAAGTAAGCACAGGGCAAGACTCTACGGTTGAGCGGATATTGGGCAGGCCGCGTTTTTCGGCAATCTGTACCCACTCGTCGGTGTAGTTGTTGCCGTTGAAGATAACCCGGGCGTGGTCTTTGGCAATTTTCTGCACGATTTTTTGGGCTTCGGCGTTGACATCCTTTTTGCCTTCCAGCTGATCGGCAATCTCACTCAGGGTTTCAGCCACAATGGTATTTAAGACAAAGTTGGGACCGGCTACAGATTGTGAGGAGCCGACCATGCGGAATTCGAATTTATTGCCGGTAAAGGCGAAAGGCGATGTCCGGTTCCGGTCGGTATTGTCTTTGGGCAGAACTGGCAGGGTGGAAGCCCCAAGCTTCAGTTCGCCGCCGTTTTTGGCGCCCGGCTTGCCGCCCTTGGCAATCTTCTCCAGGATTTCGGTCAATTGATCGCCGAGGAAGATGGAGATGATAGCCGGCGGTGCCTCATTGGCGCCCAGCCGGTGGTCGTTGCCTGGGCAGGCGGCGGAAAGCCGTAGCAGGTCGGCATAAACGTCAACGGCTTTAACTATGGCTGACAGGAAGACCAGGAACTGCGCATTGCTCTGGGGAGTATCGCCGGGATCAAGGAGGTTTTCCCCGTCATCTGTACTGATGGACCAGTTGTTGTGTTTGCCCGAGCCGTTAACCCCGGCATAGGGTTTTTCGTGAATTAAGGCTACCAGGTCGTGATGGAGGGCTACTTTCTTGAGAGTCTCCATGACCAGCTGGTTGCGGTCTGTGCCGACATTTACGTCGTCAAAAACGGGGGCAATTTCGTACTGGGCGGGGGCAACTTCGTTATGCCTGGTCCTGGAGGAAACGCCCAGTTTCCACAACTCTGCGTCCAGTTCCTGCATGAAGGTGAGAACCCGTTCTTTAATCGTCCCGAAGTACTGGTCTTCCAGCTCCTGGCCTTTGGGAGAGGGAGCGCCGAAAAGGGTCCGGCCGGTTAAAATCAGGTCCCGGCGCTGTTCATAAAGGGCTTTGTCAACAAGGAAATACTCCTGCTCAGGACCTACGGTAGCTATGACTTTTTGGGATGTTTTGTTGCCAAAAACCCTGAGCACCCTTAAGGCCTGTTTTGATACAACTTCCATAGAACGCAGCAGGGGTGTTTTCTTGTCCAAGACTTCCCCGGTGTAAGAAACAAATACAGTGGGAATGTACAGAGTCTTATCTTTCAGGAAAGCCGGTGAGGTAGCATCCCAGGCTGTATAGCCTCTGGCCTCAAAGGTAGCCCGCAGTCCGCCGGACGGGAAGGAGGAAGCGTCAGGCTCCCCTTTGATCAGTTCCTTGCCTGAGAAGCCAAGGATGACCCGGCCGTCAGAGGTGGGTGAAATAAACGCGTCGTGTTTTTCGGCAGTCAGTCCGGTCATGGGCTGGAACCAGTGGGTAAAGTGGGTGGCGCCTTTTTCAACGGCCCAGTCCTTTAAGGCATTGGCCACAACTTCAGCCACATTGGGGTCGAGAGGAAGCCCTTCGTCGATGGTTTTCTTCAGCGCCTTGTAGATCTGTTTGGGCAGGCGCTCCTTCATTACGGCGTCACTGAAAACATTGGAGCCGAACACTGCATCTACTCCTTCTGCTGTATGACACACTTTACACATTTTTGAATCCCCTTTCTTTTTGAGATAAATAAAAAAAGGCGCGTCAAACTTACGTTTGAGACGCCTTTGTCCAACCTACACTGAGATTCAGAACTCCGTTGTTCTTAGTATTTAATTTTCGGAATTATATTTTTCTACAAAAAGAGTGAAATTCCTTCTATAACAAAACTTTTTTACTATTATCTATGTTATCCAAACTGTCCGGGTTTGTCAAAACAAAATTGGTTAGTATTTTGTAAGGTACGTGTCAAGCTCCCACTGGGTAACCTTTGTCCTGTACTCATCCCACTCCCACAGCTTGCCTTCGACAAACTTGCTGAAAACATGGTCGCCGAGGGTTTTTCTGACCACTTCATCCTGTTTCATTTCGGCAACAGCCTCCACCAGGCTGGCTGGCAGGCTGGTGATGCCAGCAGCGGCCCTCTCGTCGGCATTCATGTGGTAGATGTTGGCCAAGGTCTCAGCAGGCGGCTGGATTTTATTCTTGATACCGTCCAAGCCGGCAGCCAGAACTACGGCAATGGACAGGTACGGGTTGCATGACGGATCGGGGTTCCTCAGTTCAACCCTGGTGCTGGGTCCGCGTTTGGCCGGGATCCTGATCAGGGCGCTCCTGTTGGCAGCCGACCAGGACAGGTACACAGGCGCCTCATAACCTGGGACAAGCCGCTTGTAAGAGTTGACCGTCGGGTTGGTTACAGCCGCCATAGCCCTGGCGTGGTTTAGCAAGCCGCCGATATAGTAATATGCGTCCTGGCTGAGCTGCTTGGGCCCGCCGGGATCGAAGAAGGCATTTTCCCCATTCCGGAACAGGGACTGGTTCATATGCATACCTGAACCGTTAATGCCAAAAATAGGTTTGGGCATAAAGGTGGCATGCAGCCCGTGACGCTGGGCAACGGTACGCACAACCATCTTGAACGTCATAATCTTGTCGGCCACGTCAAGGGCATCGGAATATTTGAAGTCGATCTCATGCTGGCCTTCGGCCACTTCATGATGAGATGCTTCAATTTCAAAGCCCATCTGCTCCAGGTTCAAAACCATATCGCGCCGGGCGTTTTCGCCAAGGTCAACGGGACTCATATCGAAGTAACCTGCGGTATCATGGGTGATGGTGGTGGGACGACCCTGCTCGTCAACCACGAACATAAAAAATTCAGCTTCCGGACCGACATACATGGTGTAACCCATGTCGGCAGCTTCCTTCAAGATCTTTTTCAGGACATTACGGGGATCGCCCTCAAAAGGCTTGCCGTCCGGCTTGTAAACATCACAGATCAACCTTGCCACCGCACCGTCTTTCGGCCTCCAGGGAAATACCAGGAAGGTATTGGGATCGGGCCTTAAGTACATATCAGATTCCTGAATCCGGGTAAAACCTTCAATAGAGGAACCGTCGAACATCAATTCACCGTCAAGGGCTTTTTCCAACTGCTCCACGGTAATAGCCATATTCTTGAGCACACCATAGATGTCGGTAAATTGCAGCCTGACAAACTTTACGTTCATCTCTTTCGCTTTTTCAAGCACCTGTTTCTTATCCATTTAACGCACACCTTTCATTAATTAGTATAGACTGGAGGATATACTGTTAGATCCTGGTTGCTACACCACATCCCTTCATATCTCTTAAAAATTTTAAATTTCATGAGCCAAAATTATAGCCTTGGCCACCGATTTCATGGAAACGCGTTTATTCATGCTCTGTTTCTGAATGCGCTTGAAGGCTTCGGCCTCGTTAATCCTCTGGGTCTCCATGAGGATCCCCTTGGCTTTTTCCACAAGTTTTCTGGTCTCAATGGCGTCTTTAAGCTTGGTTACTTCCTGTTCCAGTTCCCGGATACGCTTGAAATTCTTGAGAACAATATCTATAACAGGAAGAAGACCGTGTACGCTCACCGGTTTAACTGTATAAGCGAAATAGTGTTTCGCACCGTTTTGTTCGTCGATGCGCAGCTGATCCCCGGAAGTTATCAGGATTACTGGAGCCAGCCCATCTTCTTCAATTATGTAAGCAAGCTCCGCACCGTCCATCACCGCCATCCTGGCATCCAGAATAACCAGGTCAGGCTGCCTTGAGCGCACCAGCTTCAAAGCTGTCAGGCCATCTTCAGCTTCCCCGACTACCACGTGCCCGGCCTGGGTCAGTATGGCTTTCAGGCTTTTGCGTATCTGTGCGTCAGAATCAGCAATAACCACTCGTATTTCTTCCACTATCGGCCCTCCTTCACTGGTTTTAGGCTTCCCTTATTTACATCAGGTTAACCTTTTGTTGCTAACAAAGAGAATACAAAAAGCCCTCGAATTAAAGAACTATAAGCTCAATAATTCAGAGGGCTTCCTCGCCTTAATTTTGTGACACTCCGTTGTATCACGCGATATATAGTTTCTATATGATTAATTATAGCAAAATCAAGATTAAATGCAACAAATTATTTAATTCATTCAAATAAATTTTCTTAAACACTATTTTATAACTTGCCGGTATGTACATTTTCCTCCTGAATTGTCATCTTGGCCAGTCCTACCGAAGGCTGGCCGAAGGCATTGACATGAGAAGCCTCGATACCGGTATATGCAGCGATACCGTGTTCGCATATATCCATACCGTCCATTTCATCTTCCTGGCTTACCCTGATACCAACGGTAACTTTCAATATGTAAAACACAGCCATCGTTACCAGGAACGCCCAGACCGAAACTGCAGCCACTCCAAGGGCCTGAACGCCTAGAAGTTTGAGGCTGCCGGTATAAATGAGGCCGCCCTTTTCGGAAAAGATACCGACAGCGAGAGCCCCGAAAGTGCCGCATACGCCATGTACAGCAATGGCGCCAACCGGGTCATCGGCCCTGATCCAGTCAAAGAATTGGACAGCCAGTACCACCAGGACGCCTGCGATGGCGCCAATAACTACCGCGCTGGCGGGCGACACAAACGCGCAGCTGGCTGTCACCGCAACCAGCCCGGCCAGGGACCCGTTGATAATCATACTGGCGTCGGGCTTTCCGTATTTCCAGAATGTATACAGGCAGCTCACAGTGCCGCCGGCCGCCGCGGCCAGGTTGGTCGTAACGGCAATACGGGCAATGTTCATATCCAGGCCGGAGAGTGAGCTGCCAGGGTTAAACCCGAACCAGCCGAACCAGAGCATGAAGGCCCCCAGGGCAGCCAACGGCAGGTTATGGGCGGGCAGCACATTCATACTTCCGTCTTTGTTATATTTGCCCCTTCTCGGGCCCAGCACCAGCACTGCGGCCAGAGAAGCCCATCCCCCGACAGCGTGCACGGCGGCAGAACCGGCGAAATCCATCATGCCCAGTTTGGCCAGCCACCCGTCAGGATTCCACACCCAGTGGCCGGCAATCGGGTAAATCAATGCGGTAACAAAAAGACTGAATATCAGGTAAGGCCCGAACTTCATCCGCTCGGCTACGGCGCCTGATACGATGGTTGCCACCGCAATGGCAAAAGCGGCCTGGAAAATCCAATAGGCATAAAGCGGAATGCCCAGGTTAAGGTGTCCAAAGCTGCCTGCCAGGAAAGCTCCATTGGCGCCAAAAAGCCCTGCTTTGTCAAGTCCGTACATGATGCCGAAGCCTATCATCCAGTAACCAAGCATACCGATAGTACAGTCGGCAAATACTTTCATGATAATATTTAAAGAGTTCTTGCTCCTGATAAATCCTGCCTCAAGCGCAGCGAAACCGCCTTCCATAAAAAATACCAGGGCTGCGCAGAGCAGCACCCAGATGGTATCGATTCCCTGGGCCAGGCTGGAAACACTAATCTCCATTGATGTATACCTCCCCTCCCCCATGAGGGGGAATTTTTTCCCGGGCGTCTTCGCCCGGATAATATTAAATTTTTTCTGCCAAAGTTACTTAGCCGTCTCTTTAACCGTCGCGAAATATCATGGGCGGCGTCTCCCCTTTCTTTAAAATAAAAAAAGATGCCTGTCAGAGGGCGCAAAAGTCCCTCTGAAGGCATCTTTGCCTTCAAAATATTAAACGGCGCTGTTTATATTCACCTTGGGATTAGATGGCTTCTTCGCCACTTTCCCCTGTTCTGATGCGTACAGCCTTTTCGACGGGGCAGATAAAAATCTTCCCGTCTCCTATTTCACCTGTTTTGGCCGCCTTTAGTATCCGGTTGACAACTTGGTCTACAAATTTATCTTCAACTACTATCTCTACTTTAATCTTATCCAGCAGGTTTATCGTATATTCCTGGCCGCGGTAAACAGAGGTATGGCCTTTCTGCATACCGCACCCGATCACCTGGGATACCGTCATCCCCCTGATACCTATAAGCCCAAGGGCTTCTTTGACCTCGTCGAGCCTGGCGGGCCTGATGATAGCTTCGATTTTTTTCAACTAAATTCTCCACCGATTATATTTTTACACCTAGTATTATACGCTATTGGTTATTGCTGGTCAATAATAAAAAAACCTGTACCCTAGTATGTAAACTTGGGTACAGGTTTGGGAGAGTTATGAGTCTGTTTTAAAGAACCGCTTCACCGGACTCACCGGTCCTGATGCGGACGGCATTTTCTACTGTACTAATAAAGATTTTGCCGTCTCCGATTTCACCGGTTTTGGCAGTTTCCAATATGAGCCTGATGAGTTCATCCACCTGGCTGTCCTTAGCCACTACTTCAATTTTTATCTTGGGCAGCAGGTCGATGGTGTACTCAGTGCCCCGGTAGATTTCCTTCTTCCCCTTTTGCAATCCGCAACCGATGACCTCGGTTACTGTCATGCCGTGAATATTGTAACGGCCAAGGGCATCTTTGATCTCGTCAAGTTTCACGGGCCTGATAATAGCTTCTATCTTTTTCACGGCTGTCCCCCCTTTTGGTTATAGTATTTAAACCGTTTTTTCGGCGGTCTGGCCAACGGGCTTTTGTACCACATGACCGGACTCAAAACCAGGCCTGCTGGCTGCCGACCTTAAGACAAAATCACCGTAAGCGGCCATGCCGTGTTCACCGAGGTCAAGGCCCTCAATTTCTTCAGCTGCACTTACCCTAAGACCAACAGTATATTTGATAACCGTAAAGAGGATACCGGTGGTGACTACGGTCCAGGCAAGTACTGCTCCGACACCAATTAATTGCGTTAGAAGAAGTTTGGTGCCTCCACCATAAAGGAGTCCGCCGTCAACTGCAAATAAGCCTACCATCACAGTACCAAAAGAACCGCAGATACCGTGGACTGAAATGGCGCCGACAGGGTCGTCGATTTTGACCACTTTATCAAAGAACTCAACAGCCAGGATAACCAGGACACCGGCTAACGCACCAATAATAGCAGCGCCAACGTTATTAACTGCATTACACCCGGCGGTGATGGCCACCAGGCCGGCCAGGGCTCCGTTCAGGGTCATACTGACATCGGGCTTACCATACCTTACCCAGGTCCAGATCATGGCCAGGCAGGCGCCGGCGGCAGCTGCGATATTGGTGGTTACAGCTATGTCAGCAATCTTCGGATTTGTAGCGGCCAGAGTACTGCCGGGGTTGAATCCGAACCAGCCGAACCAGAGGATGAATACACCGAGAGCAGCCAGAGTGATGCTGTGCCCGGGGATAACGTTTACTTTACCGTCTTTGCCGTATTTGCCCAGCCTGGGGCCGAGAATAGCGGCGCCCATCAGGGCTGCCCAGCCGCCCACGGAGTGAACGACGGTTGAACCGGCAAAATCAATCATACCCATTTTAAAAAGCCACCCATCAGCGTTCCAGATCCAGTGACCGACTACAGGGTATATAATGAGACTGATAACCGCGCTATAAATAATATAAGCAATAAACTTGGTCCTTTCAGCCATAGCACCCGACACGATGGTGGCGGCTGTTGCGGCAAACACGGTCTGGAAAATGAGGAATGCCATCAGGGGAATGGATAACCCCAGGTGGTCGGCATTACCGGAGGCGGCAAAGAGGTTGGTGCCAAATAGGCCGGCTTTGCTGGCCCCGAACATGATCCCGAAACCAACCAGCCAGAAGGCAATAGTACCTACGGCAAAGTCCATGAGGTTTTTCATAATGATGTTGGCGGCGTTTTTGGCCCTGGTGAAACCTGTCTCCACCATGGCAAATCCTGCCTGCATAAAGAATACCAGGAAGCCGGCTATCAGGGTCCAGGTTGTGTCAATGGCCACTGCATTGGATTCAGCGGTGGGTCCGTCGGCAGCCAGCGCCAGCCCTGTACTGCACAGTAATAACAGTACAGTGGTTATTGAAATGCGTAAAAACTTATTGATCATGCCAATTTCCTCCCTACATGAAATATTTTTTTCACCTTAAGTCTTAATGGAGCTTAATATATGGAAAGCAGAGAGCGCTCCCCGGCGGGAAGACGCCGATTTCCCGCCAAGAGAGCGCCGCTGCTCAACCAACAAGATGACAATGTTGATATTTAAAAAAACAAAAGACACCTTCCGGGATTGTCTGCCATCCCCGAAAAGCGTCTCTGCTGTTTAATACATCCTAGTATTATATATTTGGTTTTATTCCCGAAGCAACACTAGATTGCTTCTTCCCCGCCTTCACCTGTTCTGATGCGCACTGCATTCTCAATGGGATAAACAAATATCTTACCGTCGCCAATCTCGCCGGTGCGAGCTGTGTTGATAAAAATCCTTATCACTTCATCAACCCACTTATCCCTGATCACAATCTCTATTTTTACTTTCGGGAGTAGGTCAATAGTGTACTCGGTACCCCGGTAGACCTCTTTCTTGCCCTTTTGCAGGCCACAGCCGGCAACCTCGGTTACGGTCATACCGTGGATACCAAATATCCCTAAAGCGTCTTTAATATCGTCCAGTTTGGACGGGCGGATTATAGCTTCAATCTTTTTCATGTATGATGCCCCCTTCCGCTTTATCAATGATTATAATTATTCCCTGAGCACCTGTCAAGATGTGGGCGCCGAAACTGTCTTGGCCTCACTGACCTTTTCCATTTCAGTCAATCTGGTTTTAGACATAGAAGTATACATCATAGCATCTCTGTAAGCTTCTTCCCCGTGCATGGTCAGGTCAAGGCCGGTAAGCTGCTCTTCGTCAGTCGCCCTGATCCTGGTAAAGGCATTGACCACTTTGAGGATTATAAACGTCCCTACAATTGCCAGGGCATAAGTTGCCACGATACTGATAAACTGGGCTTTGAGCAGCCCCGGGTTGCCATAGAACAATCCGTCGGCCCCAGCCGGGTTGATGGCCTTGGTGGCGAACAGACCTGTGGCGATAGCCCCCCAGGTTCCGCCGATACCGTGGCATCCAAAGGCATCAAGGGAATCATCATAACCGAGTTTTGCTTTAAGTACGCCTACACCCAGATAGCAAACCACACCGCTAACCAGACCGATAATCAGGGCAGATATGGGGGTTACAAAACCCGAAGCCGGTGTAATGGCGACCAGTCCTGCCACAGCTCCACTGGCAGCGCCCAGTGCGGTGGGTTTGCCGCGATGCAGCCATTCGGCCAGCACCCAGGAGAGGGCGGCAGCAGCAGCGGAAGTATTAGTGACCACAAAAGCGTTGGTGGCCAACCCGTTGGCAGCAAGGGCGCTGCCGGCGTTGAAACCGAACCATCCGAACCAGAGCAGTCCTGCACCCAGGACTGTCATGGGCAGGTGATGAGGAAGCATGGGCTCTTTGCCGTAACCTTTTCTCCTGCCCAGCACAAGGGCGGCTATAAGACCGGAAACACCTGAACTTATGTGGACCACAGTACCTCCGGCAAAGTCAAGGGCTCCCAGATTGCGGATCCATCCATCAACGCCCCACACCCAGTGGGCCAGGGGATCATAGACGAATGTTGCCCAGAGTACTATAAAGGCCAGAAAAGCCGGAAACCTCATACGCTCGGCGATTGAACCAGTGATCAGGGCCGGGGTAATGATGGCAAACATGAGCTGGAACATGGCAAAGATCTGATGCGGGACAGTTGCAGCATAGTCGGCGTTGGGGGTCATGCCCACCCCATTAAATCCTAACCAGCTTAAGGCTCCGATTAAATGGCCCTTATCCGGTCCAAACGCCAGGGTATAACCTATAAGTACCCACTGAACCGATATTATTGCGATAATAATAAAGCTCTGCATGATGGTGCTCAGCACGTTTTTTTTCCGTACCATACCACCGTAGAAGAGCGCCAGGCCGGGAGTCATCAGCATTACGAGGGCGCTGGAAATCATGATAAAGGTAGTATCACCGGTATCAATCATGGCCTCGTCGGCTGCCAGAGCCATCCCGGGCACGGCAAGTAACAACAAAAGCGTCAGAACTAGAATCCACTTGGCAGTTTTCATCGGCGTCACCCCTTGAATCAATTTCATATCATTAAACAAAAACACTCTCACTCAGGAACCGGCGCCAATTCCCGACAGAGAGCGTCTTTGCTCAACCCGCGACTTATAGTCTAGGGGTATGAAAACTTAATATAAAAACGCTTTTACAGAAAGTTAACCTTTCCAAAAAGCGTCTTTGCCAATAGATACATCAATGTATCTCAGGTATTTAATTAAATAAATCTTAACACATTAATTTTAATCTGGCAATAGACTTTTAGAAAATATTTTGTATACATTCTCGACTGGCGGGTCCAGGCAGAGGCCAGTACCACCGGATTTAACCCGCGACCGCCGCAAAGCATCTGCCGACCGCATGTTTAACATGCTCTGACAATACTCCAATGCGGTCCGTATCTATACCCATCGTCCGCCCGAACTTGTATTTGATGACCCTCAGGAAGTCTTCCAGGCAGGTATTCCCCGCTCTTTCGCCGATTCCGTTCATGGTGTGTCCACAATCTTTATACCGTGCATTATCGCTGCCTCCCTGCGGTTGTTTGCTTCAGCACTGATCACATAACTTTTTTCTGATAACCAGCCTGAACTCATCCTTGTTTACCTGCTCCGACCTGGCTTCCAGCCTGCCGTTCAGCAGCTCTGCCTCCAGCCACGGGGGTACATGGTTACATACTACTTCCAGACAATAAAAGGTTCCATTCCGGAGAAACGGTAACAGGGCCTGCTTGGAGGTAACACCGGTATTGCCCGCCTGGATCTCCTTGAGGGAAATCCGGTAGCAGCCCTCTGAAATCTCAACAGGGCCGTTTGCGACACCTGACTTCCCTTCCTCCGGTATCGTCTGCGCCTCTTCTTCCTTTTCCACTATGTAATCAAGAAAATCCCCGGGTTTCCCCGCAATTTCCCAAACGCTGCATCCGGCTTTTTCCAACTCATAATAAGGGACTCCAACCACCGACAGAGCCGCCAAGATTTTGCAGTCCCCCAGGAAATCAACAGCCTCTGTGACATTTTTTCTCAGTTCTCTCAAATTACCACCGCGGCTGATGGAAAACGGTTTCTCCCTTAAAACCTGCCACTGCCCCTCGATTCTCCGGAAAACAATGATTTTCCCCGGTTCATTCAGAGATACTGTCTCCCCATTTTCTCCGGCAAATACCGCTATTTCCTTAGCCATGACCGTCACCCCTTTCCTTGCCCGAGTAAGTCCACTGGTCACTGGCCGCTTGCCACTGATTTTTATATTTCCATCCC
>Ga0074195_1002931_pt1 | contig 17323 bp, 15 predicted proteins | sample EPASupsiteHSE623_FD_64525 | JGI IMG/M metagenome (GOLD analysis project Ga0074195, IMG submission 64525) | Bioremediated contaminated groundwater from EPA Superfund site, New Mexico - Sample HSE6-23 | ecosystem: Environmental > Aquatic > Deep subsurface > Groundwater > Contaminated ...
GGGCCGCCGGTGAGCGGCGGCTGGTGTCACCGTTGCCAGACGACGCATGCATTGCCCCCGGAACCGGCCAGAGAGGAGTGTCTGGCTTTGATGGCACAGCTGCGGCACCACCGGCGGATCGATTGGTCTGCCCCAGAGGCAACGACCGATCCCCGCTGCTCGACAGAACCCCTGTTCGGCATAGCCGGCGGCAAAATGTTCGGCGTCCTGTGCTGCCGGGACGCGTGGGGGGCGCGGAAGGTGCTTCGCGCTTTTTCCGGGCAGTTCAACGGTCTGTGGGAGGTGGACGGATGGGTGCAGCCGATTTTCGACGTGGCCGCCTTTGCTGCGCTCATTCGTGAGCCCGAACAGGAAATCAAGCGGATCGGCAGGGAGATAACGGTGCTGTCCGTGGGGTCGGTCCGTCAACGGCAATACATCCTCGAGCGGAGAACCCGTTCCCGGCAGCTGATGCGGGAAATTCACGCCCTGTATCGCCTGGTCAACTTTCGCGGCGAGGGGGTGCCGCTGGTCAAAGCCTTTTGCGGCAACGGGGCGCCGCCGTCGGGCACGGGCGATTGCTGCGGACCGAAATTGCTCCATCATGCTGCGGTCAACGGTTTGCGTCCCGAGGGCATGGCGGAATTCTACTGGGGCCGGAGCAATGCCTCGGCCACCAGGTCGCATGGCCGGTTCTATCCGTCCTGTGTCGCAAAATGCGGCCAGATACTGGGTTTTCAACTGTGCGGTCTGTGATGCGTGAACAGGAGCTGCTGCGTATTCGCTATCAGGACCAGGCGGTGGTGGTGGTTGACAAGCCTGGCGGCCTGCTGGCGGTTCCCGGACGGGGTCCGGCAAAACAGGATTCGGTGGCTGCCCGGACGCGGCGCCTGTTTCCCCGGTGCATTGAGCAACCGGCGGTGCATCGTCTGGATATGGACACCTCCGGTTTGATGGTCCTGGCGCTGACCCCTGCGGCCCACCGCCATTTGTGCCGCCAGTTCGCCGAGAGACGGGTGGGCAAACGCTACCTGGCCTTGGTCGAAGGGCTGGTCGCCGGCGATGCGGGGGAGATCGCCCTGCGGTTCCGGCTTGATCCGGCAGACCGTCCCCATCAGGTCTATGACCCGGTCCAGGGCAAGCTTGGTATCAGTCTGTGGCAAAAGCTCGAGGAGCGAGCCGGCAAAACCCTTGTAGCCTTTACGCCGTTGACCGGCCGGACGCACCAGTTGAGGCTGCATGCCAGCCACCCCATGGGGCTGGGCTGCCCGATCGTTGGCGATCGGCTCTACGGAATCGGCAAGGAGGGCGACACGCTTATGCTCCATGCCGCTTGGCTGCAATTCGAGCACCCGGCGACCGGTCAATTACTGACCTTTTCCTCTTGTCCTTCCTTTTGACGGCGATGGCGTGCCGGAACCTATGGGCAGTTATGGGATGGCGGCGCAACGGCTTTCCGCGCCGGTCAGGCGCAGCACCTGGCCGGGCAGCAATTTCTGGGGATCAGCGATTTGTTCCCGATTCAGTTGATAGATTTTCCTCCATGCCTCTTCATGGCAGAGTTGCCGTACGGCGATCAAGCTGAGAGAGTCGCCGGGCCGCACCGTATAGAGAACGGTTGGTTTTTGTTTGGTTTGTTCTGGAAGGAGTTGAATCGTGCTGTGTATCGCAAGTGGTTCCGGCGAGGGCAGCGGGGCGGCAGGCGGTGATGGCGGCAGTTCACTGCTCGGCGGCAATGTCGGCTTTTCCTCTGGTGGTGTTTTCAGCTCAGCGGAAGCTGACGGTGCGAAAACAGGTTCGGACTTCGGTGCGGCCTGAGCAATGGCAGGTTGGGGAGTTGCTTCCGGCGGCGGGTCCGGGGTGATCGGTTCTCTTGCCGGAGGTGTTTCCGGTAGTGTTGATGCGGGGGCTGGAACTGTTGGAGGAATGGCCGGCTGCGGGGATGCTGCCAGCGCGGGTGTCTTCAATACCGTTTTTTCAGGGGGGGGGACCGATTGCGGCTGGGGCTTTTCCAGCACCAGGAAAAGGGCTGCCGTTGTCAGGGCTACTGCCAGGCCCGCACCCAGCAGGGTCAAGGCTCGCTTGTTCGCGCTCCCTGCCTTGGGCGGCAAGGAACCCCGAAGCCGCTGGCTCCTTCGTTGGACCGCACGGGTCAGCAACAGGGCCTCGTCCGTCCGCTTGAGGTGTTCCTGGATGCCTGGAAAATCAGCGGCGAAGAGGGCCACGGATTGGTACAGGGCCTTGGCTTCCTCATTCTTTCCTGCACGCTCCATCGCCTCTGCCTGGGCAATCAATGTTTCCGCTTTTGTTTGCCGTTGCTCGATTTCCAGGTTGCATGCGCGCAGCTCCTCGGCCGTGAGGGATGTCTTGCCCATGGTGAGCAGGGTCTTGGCCTCCACAATCCGGCCGGTTGTAATCATGTCCTGGATAATAGCTGCGGTGACGGCATCCAATAGAAGGCTCCTTGAAAAAGTTCACTTTGCCAAGAGCGTAACGGCCGACCGAGCTCTTTGTCAAGGCGGCGGGAAAATTCGTGCAAAAAAAAGGGGGGCGCTCGAAGAGCACCCCCCTTGGGACAATCATCAGCAATCGAAGCGTCGATTATTTGATGTGATCGGCAACAGCGGCTCGTTCGCCCTGCAGTTCGGCTTCGGTCTTTTTAATCATCTCGCGGCTGAAATCGCTGATTTCCAGACCCTCAACAATCTTCCAGTCACCGTTTTCGCAGGTGATCGGGAAGGCGAAGATCAGGTCCTGGTCAATGCCGTAAGGGTTGCCCTTGCTGAAAACGCCCATGCTGACCCATTGGCCGTTGCTGCCCAAGGCCCAGGTTCTCATGTGGTCAACGGCTGCGGAGGCAGCGGAGGCAGCAGAGGAAGCGCCGCGGGCCTTGATGATAGCGGCACCGCGCTGCTGTACAGTCGGGATGAAGTCGTTCTTGTTCCACTCGTCGCTGACCAGGGATTTAACCGCTTTGCCGTCGACGGTGGCGTAGCTGATGTCCGGATACTGGGTAGCGGAATGGTTACCCCAGACAACAACTTTCTCGACCTTGGTGGAGTGGGTGCCGGTTTTTTCGGCGATCTGGGACATGGCCCGGTTGTGGTCCAGACGCATCATGGCGGTGACGTTGCGCGGATTGAGTTTCGGGGCATTTTTCATGCAGATCAGGGCGTTGGTGTTAGCCGGATTGCCGACAACCAGCACTTTGACCGTGGGCTTGGCATTGTCGCTCAGTGCTTTACCCTGGACGGTGAAGATGGCACCGTTGGCGTTGAGCAGGTCAGAACGCTCCATGCCCGGACCACGAGGACGAGAGCCAACCAACAGGGCGAAATCGACATCCTTGAAGGCAACATTGGGATCATCGGTGGCAATCACGCCGGCAACCAGCGGGAAGGCGCAGTCGTTGAGCTCCATCAGCACACCCTGGAGGGCGCCCATTGCCGGGGGAATTTCCAGCAGCTGAAGGATGACGGGCTGATCTGGTCCGAGCATGCTGCCGCTGGCAATGCGGAAAATGAGGGAATAGCTGATCTGGCCGGCCGCTCCGGTTACTGCTACACGTACTGGTGCTTTCATTTGTTTCTCCTTGTGGTTGAACCTAACAATTAGTAGACCAAAAAATTTGGTAACCTACCGTAACGTTGTCATGCGTTTCCTTAGAAAAGGAATGTCGAGCAAGAAGCTGGGTACTATTGGTGCAGCGTGGTCTGGCATCGGAAATGAAGAACAGGCGTGTTTTGGAAGTGGCCTGGAGGGGGCCGGACGAGAAGCGTGTCACGGAAGAGGCACGAATCCGGGAGACGGAAGAAATGTGAAGAATTCTTAAACGCTCCAACCAAAGAGACAAATCCCCTTTCAAATCCGCCGTTATTGATACAAGTCACCAGCTAAAAAGTCAAGCGCTCTTTGCTGCAATGCGCATCTCGTTGCAGAGGAGAGATTTTTCAGGAAAAACGGGCGTAACGGTCGGCGATCACCAGCATCAGCGTCTCGTAGGTAAACCCCCAGATAAAACCGGCGGTGGCCGGGATGCATGGAAACAGCACATCCGGACAGCGTGGGCTCATCGGACGCCGGATGATATTCGATGTATCGGCAACATAGTCGAGACCAAGCCATTCATGACAGCTGATTTCCGTGGGTTGCAGCCGGACAGCTGGTTGTTCCGGGAGTTCGAACAAGTAGGTAGTCACCGGAATCGGCTGGTTGAGGTGGTTGCCCGCGTGACGGACGGGATATTGTTTGACCAGTAGGTCGCTGGAGAGCTGGATGCCGCATTCCTCGTAGGTTTCGCGGATGCAGGTCGCCAGCAGGGAGGTGTCTTCGTCATCACGCCGCCCGCCAGGAAAGGCATAATGCCCGGACCAGGGATCCCGTGGGTTGGCGTTGCGTTTGAGGACCAGGACTTCGGGGGCCGGTTCGCGGGTGATGATGGTGGCGACAGCGGCCTCGGTTCGTATATGTGATTCCATATGTCTACTATAACAACAAAACGCCTGGTGCGCCAATATCCGATTGATTGAATATGCTGTCCGCACCGCCCGCGGCCAGCGCGGGCGCCGCCTTTTTTCTGCCAGCGGCGGCAATCCCTGTACAAGTGGTTTTTTTTTTATTATTTTCGACCGGTAGGATCGCCTGCTGTTCTGAGCGCAAAGGGGCACGCATCCGGATTTTTTCACTGTCCGCTTTATCTCGGTAAGAATGCCCCAGGGTGCCGGTTGCGCCGACAGGGAACCCAGCTGCGATAAAAAACTGAAATATTGCCGCCCAAACACAAGTGGATGTATGAATATCCTCATTTATGGCGCCACCGAAACCGGATACATGGTCGCTTCCCAGCTCTACCGGAAGCATAACATCACCATCGTCGACGACCTCGACCGGCTGCCCGATAAATTCAACAACCTCGATATCAGCTTTGTCGCCGGTAACGGCGCGGATGTGTTGGTCCTGGAACGGGCCAACACCGCGAAGGCTGATCTCTTTATCGCCTGTTCCCTCATCGACGAGGCCAATATCGTTGCCTGCTGGACTGCCAAAAAAATTGCCGAAACGGAAACCATCTGTTTCGTCCGCAGGATGGAGCTCTATCGCAACCTGGCCTCGCTTTCCCAGAACCGTTATCAGACCAAGTACGACATCGACACCATCATCTGGCCGGAACAGCTGCTGACCCAGGACATCTTCCGGATCATCTCCGTGCCCGACGCCATCGATGTCGAGTATTTTGTCCGCGGCAAGGCCAAGATGTTCGAATACCGGATCAAGGAAAACTCAATCATCCGGGGAAACAGGATCATGGACTGTTCCTTTCCCGAAAATGTGCTGATTGTCGGGATCACCCGGAATCGCAGTCTGTTCATGCCCACCGGTTCAACCACCATCGAGACGGACGACAAGGTCATCTTCATGGGCACCGGCCCAGCCTTGGATAATCTGGCGGCCCAGTTTTTTCAGAACGTCAACACGATCAAAACCGCCGCCGTGATTGGCGGCGGCAGTGTGGGCTTCATGTTGGCCCAGAAACTCGAGCAGGCCGGCATCAAGGTCAAGCTGATTGAACATGACCGCAACCGCTGTACCTACCTGGCCGATAACCTGAAAGACTGTCTTATCCTTCAGGGTGACGGCACGGATCTGGAACTGTTGGAGGGCGAATCAATCGGTGACTGCGATGTGACGGTCTGCGTCACCAACAACGATGAGAAAAATCTTCTTTGCTCCCTGCTGATCAAACAACTGGGCTGCAAGCGGATTATTACCCGGGTGGGCAATGTGCGCAATTCGGCCCTGTTTGAACGGGTGGGCATTGATGTGGTGGTCTCGCCGCGTGATTCGGCGCTGAAGGAATTGCTCAACCGTTTGCAGGCCAAAGACGTCAATATTCTCGCTTTGGTGGAAGGGGGGCAGGGCGAGGTGCTGCGTCTGACCTTGCCGGAAACGTTTACCGCGACCCTGGTCCGTGACTTCCGTCTGCCGGCGCCGGCAATTATCGGCGTGGTCAAGCGGGGCCGCAACGTCATTTTTCCGCACGGTTCCACGCAACTCCAGGCCAGTGATCAGCTGATCATCTTCACCATGGCCAAGGACGCCGAAGCCATTAAATCGGCTTTTGCCCGATGAAGCTCACCGCCATCCTCAATGTGTTAGGCATTATCATGGTGGCCCTGGGCCTTATCATGCTGACGCCAATCGGACTGGCGTTACTGACCAGGGAACACGCTTCCATTGTGCCGTTTCTGGTGGCCAGCGCCGTCAGCGTGACCTTGGGGTTGCTCTTTCAATGGCAGGGCGGTTTTTCCCGCGATTTTGACAATCTGAAGCGCACCGAGGGCATGCTGATTGTGACGCTGGCCTGGGTGGTCACCGGCGCTATTGGCGGCATCCCCTATCTTTTTTATGAGTTGGGGCCGATTGACGCCTACTTTGAATCGATTTCCGGCTTCACCACCACCGGTGCAACGATTCTCAAGGATTTCGCGCCCTATCCCAAGACCTTTTTTTTCTGGCGCAGTCTCAGTCAATGGCTGGGCGGCATGGGGATTATCGTGCTGTTCGTCGCCATCCTGCCGCAATTCGCCGTGGCCGGGCGGCAGTTGTTCTTTGCCGAGGCCCCCGGGCCCACCGAAGAAAAGGTGACCCCGCGGATCACCCACACGGCCAAAGCGCTTTGGTTGCTCTACATTCTCCTGACCCTGCTCGAGATCGCCCTGCTCTGTTTGTACGGCATGCCGCTGTTCGATGCGGTCTGCAACGCCTTCTCCACCATGGCGGCCGGCGGCTTTTCCCCTCATCCCCAGTCGATCATGGGATACCAGAGCGCTCCCATCGCCTGGATCATCACCCTGTTCATGTTTCTGGCCGGCGGCAACTTCGCCCTGCAGTACCGGGTACTCTTTCAGAGGAAATACCGGGCGTTGCCGCAGAACGAGGAATTCTGTTTCTACACGACCATCGTGGTCGTGATGTCGCTGCTGCTCTGCACCGCGCTCGTCTGGAGCGGCGCGGTCAGCATCAACGACGGCCTCCGTGACGGATTTTTTCAGATCACCTCGATCATTACCACCACCGGCTTTGCCTCGGTGGATTTTGCCCTTTGGGCCGTTCCCGCCCAGACTATTCTCTTCACCATGATGCTGATCGGCGGTTGCGCCGGTTCGGCGGGCGGCGGCGTCAAGGTGGTGCGGGTGCTGTTCGGCCTGAAATACCTCAAGCGGGAGATAGCCCAGGTTGTCCATCCCAAAGCGGTGCTGCCGATCAAAATCGACCGGGTCACGGTTCCCGAGGATATCCAGCGGCAGATTCTTGGGTTCCTCTTGTTCTATATTTTTTTGATGACCCTGTCGTCGCTGGCAGTGAGCATCATCGAGGGCGATGCCGTGGTTGGCATTGTCGGCACGGCCGCCACTATCGGCAATATCGGTCCGGGCTACGGGCCCATCGGCCCCATGGCGAGCTTTGGTGATCTTTCCGCTTTGACCAAGATTATCTTCATCGTCGACATGGTGGTCGGCCGATTGGAACTGATCCCCATCCTGGCCATGCTCCATCCGGATTTCTGGGTGTTTAAGCATTGATTTTTTCGATAGTGTTGCGGGAGCCTTCTGTAAAAAGAACGCCTGTCTGCCGTGTCATCTCGACCGCAGGGAAAAATCTCCCTTGGCTGGTGACGGGATTTCTCGCTGTCGCCCGAAAGGACAAGAAAAAACGGTTCGTTCTTTTTTGAACATCCAGGCACACGGTAGTATCTGGTCATTTTTGCAAGAGGCTCGTGGGGAAAAGGTGCCAGCCTGTGCGGCATCAACCTGAAGGAAATGGGCGTGCTTGCAACCAGTTCCGGCAGGATCGGTTTCGCGCCACGCTCAGCAGCGGCGCACGGCATGGCGGCTTTTTTTCTCTAAATGGAAGAATATAAGGAACGGGGGCTCCATGACACCGGCTGATCAACCGTATCAGGGTTTTGAACAGGGGCCGATCCGGCCGCCCAGTGAAAGCGGCAGTCTGCTCATCCGGGTCACCCGGAATTGTCCCTGGAATCGTTGCACCTTCTGCGGCCTCTATAAGGGCGAACGCTTCAGTCAGCGGTCCTTGGCCCATGTGCTGCGCGATATCGATACAGTCCACCACTACGTCGCATTGCTGCAAGAAGGGCAGGGAACACTCGGTTCGCTCCCGCTGTTTGATCCGGCATCAAACCGGGACGAGCAGGTGGCCCTGTTTGCCGCCCGCAACTGGCTGCTGGCAGGCGGCAGATCGGTTTTTCTGCAGGATTCCAATAGCCTGATCATCAAACCGGACCACCTGGTGGCCATCCTGCATCACCTCAAGGCAGCCTTTCCCGGCATTGAGCGGATCACCTCCTACGCCCGTTCCCAGACCATCGCCCGAATGGATGACGCCGATCTGGCCCGCATCGCCGCCGCCGGACTCAACCGTATTCATATCGGTCTGGAGTCGGGCTGCGATGCGGTGCTTGCTCGGGTAAAAAAGGGGGCGGACAAGGCGGCCCATATCCTGGCCGGGTGCAAGGTGAAGCAGGCCGGGATGGAGCTCTCGGAATACTTCATGCCCGGTCTCGGTGGCCGCACCCTCTCGCGCCAGCATGCCCTGGAAAGTGCTGACACCCTCAACCGGATCAACCCGGATTTCATCCGGCTGCGCACCCTGGCCCTGCCCGCGGGCCTCGATCTGGCGCAAGAGCAGGCAAGTGGCAGTTTCGAAAAGATGGGCGACCGGGAAACCGCCGAAGAGCTGCTCCTCTTTCTGCAAGCGCTCTCCGGGATCACCAGCCGGGTCAAAAGCGACCATATCCTCAACTTGTTCGAGGAGATCGACGGTGTGCTGCCCGATGATCAGGAACGAATGGTGGCCGTGATCCGCCGTTTCCTCGCCATGGACCCCGAGGAGCAGATGCTCTATCAGATCGGGCGGCGGACCGGCCTTTTCCGGCGGCTCGACGATTGCCGCGACCCCGGACTGCGCCGTCAGGCCCAGCGATTTGTCGAGCAATGGATGGTCACGCCTGAAAATGTCGATGCGATCTGCGATGAGCTGATCAAGCGGTTTATTTGAGAGACACCCCCTTGCCCAGCTTCAAAAAGATCTATATCGAAATCACCAACCGCTGCAATCTGGCCTGCCCGTTCTGCGCCCAGGGGAGCCGCGCCAAGGCGTCCATGGACGCGGCAGCCTTTGCCGAGGTGCTGCGCCGCATTCAGGGCGCCACCCGATTCATCTCTCTCCATGTGCTTGGCGAGCCCCTGCTCCACCCTGAATTCGGTCAACTGCTGGCCATCAGCGGCGAGCAGGGCATGCAGGTCAATCTCACCACCAACGGTACCCTGATGGGCCTTCACCGGCACACCCTGCTCACTGCCCCGGCCCTGCGCCAGATCAATATTTCCCTGCACGGGCTGGCGCACATGGAACGCGGGGCTGCGGCGACCCACCTGCGGGAGCTGATCGATTTTGCCCAGGAGGCAAGCCGCGCCCATAGGCTCTATATCAGCTTGCGGCTGTGGAATCTGGGAACAGGGGAGAGCCAGGCGGATGGAGGCTGGAACGAATGGCTGCTGGCGCGGCTGAGCAGCGCCTTTGCCAGCCCGGTTATCCGGGCCGATGCGCTGCGGGCGGAACGGGGCATTCCCCTGGCGCCTCGGGTCTTCCTCAATCCCGAGCCGCAATTTGCCTGGCCGCAGCTGTCCAGCCCGGATCTCGGCCGGCAGGGGTACTGCCGTGGTCTGCGCGATCATCTCGCCATCCTGGTGGACGGCACCGTGGTCCCCTGCTGCCTGGATGCCGAGGGCGTGCTGGCGCTGGGCAATATTTTCAGCCAATCCTTGGGCGACATTCTTGCCGGTCCCCGTGCCTCGCGGATGCGCGAAGGATTTGGCCATCAATGGCTGGTCGAGCCCCTCTGCCGCCGGTGTTCGTATCGGCTCCGTTTTTCCACGATTTCCCAGGCCTGATTACCTTGATACCCAAAAAGGCGCTTGCCCCTTGCAAGCGTCTTCCTTCCCGGCTATGTTGCGGCCTTTTTTAGGCGGAGTGCGCCTTGCCCTCCGTCTGTCTTCATTCGTCCCTTTCCCTGTGAGTATCATGATCCATCTGACCAGCATCACCAAGCAGCACGGGTCCCGGTTTTTATTCCGCGACGCCTCCATGCAGATTCTCCCCGCCACCCGCACCGGCCTGGTCGGTCCCAACGGGGCTGGCAAAACCACCTTGTTCCGGCTGATCACCGGCCAGGAAGAGCCGGACAAGGGCGAGATATCCTGCTCCAAGCGGACGATGATCGGCTATTTCTCCCAGGAGGTGGGCGAGATGTCCGGGCGTTCGGCCCTGGCCGAGGTGATGGCCGCGGCTGGCGAGATCACGGCCCTGGGCGAGCAGATCCGGGAGATGGAGACGGCCATGGCCACGCCGATGGCGGAGGACGAGATGACGGCCCTGCTCGAGCGCTACGGCAACGCCACCGAGGAGTTCGAGCATCGGGGCGGCTATGACCTGGAGAACCGGGCCCAGGCGGTGCTCACCGGGCTCGGCATCGGCAGCGACCGTTACGGCTTTCCGGTCGAGACGTTCAGCGGCGGCTGGAAGATGCGGATCGCCCTGGCCGGCATTCTCACCATCAACCCGGATGTCCTGCTCCTCGACGAGCCGACCAACCACCTTGACGTCGAGTCGATCGTCTGGCTGGAGGAGTGGCTGGTGAGCGAGTTCAAGGGCGCGCTGCTGATGCCCTGCCATGATCGCGAATTCATGAACCGGGTGGTGGGCCGGATCGTCGAGGTCGCCAATCAGACCGTGACCACCTATAGCGGCAACTATGATTTTTATCTGCGCGAACGGGAAATCCGGCGCGAACAACTCCTGGCCAGCTTCCGGCGGCAGCAGGAGATGCTGGCCAAGGAGGAGGATTTCATTGCCCGCTTCGGGGCCAGGGTATCGCATGCGGCCCAGGTGCAGTCGCGAATCAAGAAGCTGGAGAAGATTGAACGGATTGAGCTGCCGCCGGAGCAGCGGACCATCAAATTCGAGTTTCCCGAACCGCCCCGCAGCGGCGACGATGTTGCCCGGCTGGACAATCTCGGTAAGGTCTGGCTGCAACCGGACGGCACCACCCGCCGGGTGTTCAGCGGTCTTGCAGGGATGATCCGGCGGCAGGAGAAAATCGCGCTCACCGGCCGCAACGGCGCCGGGAAATCAACCCTGCTCAAGGTCCTGGCCGGGCAGGTGGAGCCTACTACCGGCCTTGCAACTCTTGGGGCCAATGTCCTCACCGGTTATTTCAGCCAGCATTCCATGGACCTGCTCGACGGCGAGATGACAGTGGCCGCAACGGTGCAGGCCGCCATGCCCCAGGCCAACATTGGCGTGGTCCGCAACCTCTGTGCCGCTTTTCTCTTTCAGGGGGATGATGTCGATAAGCGAATAAAGCTCCTCTCCGGCGGCGAAAAGAGCCGGGTGGTTCTGGCCATGCTGCTGGCCCAGCCACTCAATTTTCTCATCCTCGACGAGCCGACCAACCATCTCGACATCCAGTCGCGCGAGGTGCTGCTCGAGGCCTTGCAGCAGTTCACCGGCACCCTGATCATGGTCAGCCATGACCGCCACTTTCTTCGCTCCCTGGTCAACCGGGTTTTCGAGATCGACCATGGTCAGATGCGGATATTTGAAGGGGATTATGATTACTATCTTGGACAGATTGCACCGGCCGATTTGCCGCGTGGGGTTTGAAATGGGGGGGAGTTTAGGGGCGGATAGAGGATTGAAAGTTGAAAGTGGCAGGGCGTCTTGTTGAGGATTGTGGATGTGTTAAAAGGGGCGCCCGGCGTTTGGTTTAGCACCAGTTTTTTTGCGTCAAACGCGGGCAGGAAAAAGTCGTAGCCCGGATGCAGTGCAACGGATTCCGGGACAATCTGGGCGCAACTCTTTATTCCCGGATTACGCTTAGGCTTCATCCGGGCTACTTGCTGGTTATGCTTTTTCTGATATTTCAATTACTAATTCTTCAATTGTTGTTCCAGAAAAGGTGTTGTCGTTCCTCCATGACGCTGAATTTCGCTTCTGGACACGAAAAGTCCCCTTATCATCAATTACTCGGTAGCTCGGGTTTCCAATTAACAAAGGGAAGCCTGCTTCAATTTTCCAATTGAGCACATTTGACCGTAATTCGTGTAGCTTCGCCATAAATGCTGAGACATTAGAAAATCGTTTTGAATGATCAATGTGACAAGCTCTCTTGATGACCTTTTTCAGATTACCAGGAACCCAAGCAGTAAGCGAACTAAGGTTCAGTAATTTACCTGCCATAATCTTTGTCTTGATGCATTGATCGACGAAGTCATCTTGATCTCTAGCAGAGGTTAAAGATTCATAGTGTCGAAGTTCCTTCTTTGATAACCAGGCTCTTCCGTCGTAGGTGAGAAACCCACCAAGGAGTTGAAAGAAGATCACTCCTACTTGGTATATGTCGCCAGGAATCCCATATGAATTCAAATCAATGGACTCCGGAGGTCGGAACAGAATGGAGTGACTTGACGCAGGTATTGAGAGCTTTCCATCCGGCAATTTTTTGACGGACCCAAAATCCCCAATTACTGCTATGTTTCCATCTGCAAGATAGATATTCGACGGCTTGAGATCACGGTGCAGGAATCGTTTTGAATGAAGATGGCTAAGACCAGACAATATTTGGTAGGTATATTCAAGCGCCGCCTGGTTTCCAATAGAGGTCGATTCAAGCACATCATCGAGATCGCCGTTGGCGCACGATGGCGTTATGAAATAGGCCCATTTATTGTCAATAAGTGCTGCGTCGTGGATGGGTAAAACATTGTCCGACCTTATAGATGCAAGTTGGTTTGGCTCAGCGTGATATTCAGATTTGCCTCCCCAATAATAAAACTTTACAGCAACATTGAGATCGGTAATTTTGTTAGTGCCAAAGAATACGTACCCATTTGCCGCCTTGAAGTCCTCTTTAGTAAAGTCGATATTTTTAGAGAGAGAGTGAAGAGCGGCCTTTATTTCTTGAGGTGCGCTTGTTCCGTCAATATAGAGTTTAGTCATCTATTTGACCTGTAGATCATGGCGCAGGCTGTAATGAATGCTTCGTGCTGATATTTGTTCAGCGAGTCTGGTAGGTTAAAACAATGCTTTTTTTTGGCGGCACTGATTGTTTGTGGCGAAAGAAGGTTCACGTCACAGTTTTCAAGCAATTGGATAACCCCTTCAATCTTGAAAGTTGTGGGGCCGCCAGCATATTCACCTTTTTTGCCACGTTTTTTGATCGCAATTGAATTAATGTGATTATCTCGAACAAAACCTTCAATGAGAGAGCTAAATGATTTGACGTGACTTGAATTGTCGTCATCGTCTAAGGCGATCTTCTTGGTCTCAAGCGGTAAGTGGACTATCGATTCAGCTTTTACTTCTGCAACCGCAAGAATTGCTTCGCTGCCCTTAATTTCAATACCACAAACCTTCATATGATCTCCTTGTTGGCATAGCTATATTATTATCGGGATGCCACTTTTCCTTCCCCCACTTATTCTTATTCGGCAGGTGGATAAAAATGAGGAAAATATGACAAATCGACAGCATATTTTTGCTCAGATTTATGTACTCCACCTTCAGGAAATTGGCAATTTTTGTAACAAGTTCTTTTCCTAGTCAACAATATCCGGCAATCCCTGCGGGTTTTCCATTCTTTTCTTTGCGTGCCCAAAGAAAAGAACCAAAAGAAAGGGCAGCCCGGCCGCTGAGACGACCCCGTTCGCCGAGGTGCGGAACCGGCGAGGCAAAAACTCGCTGCGCTCAAACAGTTTGCCTCTTCATCCGGTTCCGCACCCCGCCGACCGGCTCAGCGGCAAGGGCCCCCATCTTCCCCGGATATATTTCTTCCTGGAAAGTCGCATCCCAGCGGGGCAAGCAGCGTGAACAGTTCGTAGGTTGGGGTGAGGCACGAACCCCAACATTCAAGATTGCGCATAAACCTGCCTCCTCCTGCACACAAAATGTTCTAACTGACAATGGTCTCACCCGTCTTTGCATCGACATATCGTCACGGGTGCAGCACTTTTGTTATCCAAAAGTTACCTCACCGCAATAACTCCGGCCGAAACACCATCACCCCGCCCAACACAATCAGCACCACTCCGCCCACAATCCGGCAGTGACCGGCGTAGCGCTGGCCGATGCTGGTGTCCAGGGCCAGAACCGCCAGACTGAAGATGAGCAGGTCGTCGAGCATGAAGAAGAAATCGTAGAGCAGGATGTAGCCGTAATATTCGATGGACGGCAGGTTGCGGAGAGCGAGGGTGTGGGTGAAGATGGCCGGCAGGGCGGCCGAACAGGCGAATTCGATCGAGTTGACGATAAAGGCCAGGGCGATGATGCCAAAGACCGTGAATGCGGTCAGCGGTGCATCGACGATCTGGTCGATGCGGTTCATCGTCTTTTTCTTGGAGGCGGCGTCACCGACAGTGCAGGTCAGTTGCCCCCTGGTCTGCACATATTCCCGGATATTGAGAATGCCCGCGCCCAGAGCGCCGAGGCCGATGATCAGGGTGAGGCTGCGCAGGTAGCCGAGGAAGAGGAAGACATTGAGCCAGGCGGTCATGAAAAGGAAGTAGAGAATGCCCGAGCTGGCGACAAAGGTGCCGACCAGCAGCCAGATCTTGCGGCGGTCGTTGAGGCTGACAATCAGCGAGATCAGGTAGACCAGCACCCACATGGCGCAGGGGTTGAATCCATCAACCAAGCCGATGATCACCGCCAGTGCCGGCAGAGAATACTCGGCCAGCCGGATCGTGCCCAGCAGCGGCAGGTCGAGCGTTTGCCGGTGGGCGCCGTGTGTGTTCGGCCCTGGAAACAGGGACGGATCGTTTTTGAGCACCGCCCGGATGGCCTGCTCCAGGCGCAGGCCGGTGGTTTCCGCCGATTCGAAACCGTCGATCACATAGGGGCCGATAAAGGTCATGGGCACGCCGATTGAGGTGACCGGATGGCCGCTTTTGGCGATGAAATCCGTCAGCAGCCTGACATTTTCCGGCAGCGAGGTGTCGTACTGGACCCAGGAAAGCTCGGGATATTTGGCCTGGAGATAGGGGATAAAGAGTTTTTGCTCACGGCAATGCGGGCACTGGGGGTGGAAGAAAAAGGCGATCTGCTGCTGGTGCGGGGTGAGCTGTCGTCCGCTCTGATATTCGAGGCAGGTGAGGCCGATGCCGAGCAGGATCAGGCCGAGGAAGAGGCATCTGCGGAAGGGATCGTGGATGATTTCGCGGAGCCAGTCCGGGATGTTGAGGGAGGCCGCATGGTTCATGTCGTCCCCAGAGGGAGTTTTTGGAACTGCCGGCGCAGCTTTTCTACTTACATGAATAATTTCTGGCCGTTCTGGGGACACGGTCTGTAACCTTCGTGTCACCGGAACGGCCAGTTTGGGCAGTGGCGTCGTTACATCTTGCGGAAGAGGTCGAGCACCCGCTCCTTGGTCATGATGTTCCGCCAATCCTTGCCGAAGCAGTTCTCCCACAGCGGCGCCAGGCCGAGAGCCACGTTGGCCATGGTGTCCAGGGCCTTGTCGTCGAGGCCCTTGGTCAGGTTGCGCGGCAGATGGATGTCGTGCTTCTCCATCATCCGGCGGAATTCCTTGACCCCTTCCGGATAAATGTCTTCCAGGTAATCAAAGGTGATGCAGCAGCCGATGCCGTGGTGGGTGCCGAGTACGAACGACAGGCCGTAGGACAGGGCATGGCAGGCCCCCACCTGGGAGTAGGCGATGGACATGCCGCCGAAATAGGAGGCCATCATCAGCTTGTCGTCTTTGTCCGGATGATCGTCGAGGAACACCTGGCGGCAGAGTTCGATCGACTTTTCACCGTAGGCGCGGCTGAACTCGTTGAGGAAGGTGCCATTGAGGGATTCGACATCGTGGATGTAGCAGTCCATGCCGGTGTAGAACCATTGGTCCTTGGGCACGCCGGCCAGCAGTTCCGGATCGAGCAGGATCTGGTCGTAGAGGGTGTAGTCGGAGTTGATGCCCAGTTTCTTTTCCGGGCCGGTGAGCACGGTGGTGCGCGAGATTTCCGCGCCGGTACCGGCCAGGGTGGGCACGGCCACATGGTAGACCGCCGGGTTCTTGATCAGGTCCCAGCCCTGGTAATCGGCCGCTGTTCCGGGGTTGTTGAGCATCAGCGAAACCGCCTTGGCGATATCCATGGTGGCGCCGCCGCCGATGCCGATGATGCCGTCGGGTTTACGCAGGTTGTAGGACCGGAGCTGCGCGGTCAGGTAATCGATGTAGTCGGTTTTCGGTTCATCATCGACATTGACCAGGAGCACCCGGTCACCTTTTTCCAGTGGCAATCGACTTTCGAGTGCACGTCCCTTGAAAACATCGTCAAGAACAAAAACCATGTAGGACTCCGGGGCAACCCGTTTGGCCTTGAGGATATCCCCCAGTTGATTGAAGGAGCCGCGGCCGAAAATGATGTTGGGGACTATTTTGAAATTTCTATACATCGGATATGGTACCTGGGTGAAGTTGGCAAGATGCTTGCCGGACGGGACATGTACCCGGAGCGGCAAGGGGATTTTTTTCCGGTCATCCACGGGAACGGAGTCCGGATTGTAGCGATTGCCGGTGGGGCAAAAAAGGAATGCCTCAATTCCGGCATGTTAGAATGAACGTCCCCTGTTTACCAGATGACGGGGTAAATCTCAAGAATGATTTGGACTTCCGGCCGGGGCGGTGACACTGCTCCGCAGCGGGACAAGGATGAACAATGAAGGAAATTGAGGCATTAACGAGGGAGCTGTACGCCGATATCCCGATGGGTACCTTGTATCATTACACCACGTTCAGCGGGCTGCTCGGCATCGTCAGGAGCCGGGCCCTGTGGGCCAGCGAAATCCGCTATATGAACGATTCCGCCGAGCTGCGGCACACGGCGGATCTGATCAAGGCCGAGGCGGGCGAACGGATTAACAGCGGCCACGCCAACTCCAGCCTGCTGTCGCAGTTTGTTGACTGGGTGGCGCATCGGATCACCAGCGGCCACATGCTCTTCGGCGCCTCCTTCCGCTCGCACGGCAATCTTCTCAGCCAGTGGCGGGGCTACAGTGCGCCGGGCAAGGGCGTGAGCCTGGGCTTCTGTCCCGAGTATATCCTGCGCTGCGCCGAGCGGCAGCGGTTCATGATCGGCAAGTGCATTTACGAACCCACGCGGCAGCGGATGCTGATCCGCCAGGTGGTCGATGCGGTGGAGAGGCTGGCGGCGGGATTGACCGGCGGCGAGCGGACGGCCGCCGAGCGTTCCGCCCTCTACCG
>Ga0074195_1002932_pt1 | contig 17314 bp, 16 predicted proteins | sample EPASupsiteHSE623_FD_64525 | JGI IMG/M metagenome (GOLD analysis project Ga0074195, IMG submission 64525) | Bioremediated contaminated groundwater from EPA Superfund site, New Mexico - Sample HSE6-23 | ecosystem: Environmental > Aquatic > Deep subsurface > Groundwater > Contaminated ...
CCTGAACAATCTGCAAGCTGTGCTTATTTTTTTGATCTCGATGGAACACTGGCTGAGATCAAACCTTATCCAGACCAGGTCGTTGTCCCGCAGACAATCCTGCAGTTATTACATCAGTTGGCGACGCATAATGCGGGTGCGCTGGCATTGATTTCAGGGCGCTCGATGGTCGAGCTTGACGCGCTTACCACTCCCTTTCGTTTTCCGCTCGCCGGAGTGCATGGGGCAGAGCGCCGTGACATCAATGGTCAAACTCATATAGTGCGCCTGGCTGCGGCAATAGAACGCGAAGCAGGAGAGCTATTAAGTACCGCCTTGGCGACGATGCCGGGTACAACGCTTGAAGCAAAAGGGATGGCGTTCGCACTGCACTATCGCCAGGCCCCGGAACATGAAGCGGCGCTAATTAATCTGGCTGAGCGCATCACGCACAGATGGCCGCAGTTGGCTTTACAGCACGGAAAATGCGTTGTGGAGATAAAACCAAAGGGTACGAACAAAGGCGACGCAATTGCCGCATTTATGCAGGAAGCACCTTTTGCCGGACGGATCCCCGTTTTTTTTGGTGACGATCTGACGGACGAAACAGGATTTGGCGTGGTTAATCGCGCAGGGGGCATTTCCGTGAAGGTGGGGAATGGAGCGACGCAGGCGACATGGCGTCTGGATGGCGTGAGTGATGTCTGGCACTGGCTGGAACAAATTAACTCTTCGCAGCAAGAATCGAAAGCAACGAATAACAGAAGAGGTGGCTATGAGTCGTTTAGTCGTAGTATCTAATCGTATCGCCTCACCCGATGACAAAGGGAGCGCAGGTGGGCTTGCCGTCGGTGTGCTGGGCGCGTTGAAGGCTGCTGGTGGCCTATGGTTTGGCTGGAGTGGCGACACGGGTAATGAGGACAAACCATTAAAAAAAGTCACGCGTGGCAATATTACCTGGGCTTCGTTTAATTTGAGTGAACAGGATTACGAAGAGTATTACTGCCAGTTTTCTAATGCGGTTTTATGGCCTGCATTTCATTATCGCCTCGATTTGGTGCAGTTTCAGCGTCCTGCATGGGAGGGCTATCAGCGGGTGAATGCCTTGCTGGTAGATAAACTGCTGCCGCTGCTCAGCGATGACGACATAATCTGGGTTCATGATTACCATCTGTTGCCGTTTGCCAGCGAGCTGCGTAAACGCGGCGTGAATAACCGTATCGGTTTTTTCCTGCATATCCCTTTTCCGACGCCGGAAATCTTTAATGCCTTACCCCCACATCAGACGCTACTTGAGCAGATGTGTGATTTTGATTTACTCGGTTTCCAGACCGAGAACGATCGTCAGGCTTTTCTGGATTGTCTGGCAGCCCAGACTCAGGTAACCACTCAGAGCGAGCAACACCACCGTGCATGGGGAAAAGCGTTTCGTACCCAGGTCTATCCCATCGGTATTGAGCCGGATGAGATCGCCCGTCAGGCTTCCGGCCCTTTGCCGCCGAAGCTGGCGCAACTGAAAGCAGAACTTAAAAATGTGCAGAATATCTTCTCCGTTGAGCGTCTGGATTATTCTAAAGGTTTGCCGGAGCGCTTTCAGGCCTATGAGGCTCTGCTGGAACACTATCCGCAGCACCACGGTAAAATTCGCTACACCCAGATAGCGCCAACTTCGCGTGAAGAGGTGCAGGCCTACCAGGATATTCGGCACCAACTGGAGACTGAAGCGGGGAGGATTAACGGTAAATATGGGCAGTTGGGGTGGACGCCGCTCTATTATTTGAACCAGTACTTTGATCGTAAATTGCTGATGAAAATCTTCCGCTACTCTGATGTAGGGCTGGTGACGCCGCTGCGAGATGGTATGAACCTGGTCGCGAAAGAATTCGTGGCCGCGCAGGATCCTGCCAACCCCGGCGTGCTGGTGTTATCGCAATTTGCCGGGGCCGCGAATGAGCTAACTGCCGCGCTTATTGTTAATCCTTATGACCGCGACGAAGTGGCTGGCGCATTAAACCAGGCTCTGACGATGCCGCTTGCTGAGCGTATCTCCCGCCACGCTGAGATGCTCGAAACTATCATTAAAAACGATATCGACAACTGGCAGGCGAGGTTCATTTGCGATCTGGAAAAAGTCATCCCACGTCAGAGTAAACAGCCATTGCCAGACAACGTTTCTCCCTGCACTAAACTGGCGTAACGCTCAGTAAACGCAGGTCAATCTCCAGCCAGTGGAACCAGCAGAACATCCACATGGCTGGCACCGATCACGCTTTTTGCTGAGCAGGACGCGCGCGAAAAGAAGCTGTGGTTATGGTTGCCATAAATGACCAGATCGACCGCGTGTTTACGGCATACATCCAGAATATGTTCATTCAGTGCCCCATAGGTAATAAAGGTATGCTCAATGGGGTACTGTGCTTCTTTGCTGAGCTTGTCGATAAAATCCTGAGTCTCCTCTTGCATCACTTCACGCAGGTCCTCCAGCATAGGTGCTGCAAACTGATTATAAAGTTCAGGGTCTGAGACCAGGGTTATCAGGCTAATACGAGCGTTGACAGGGCGAGCGATTGAAACCGCCTTGGCTAACAACTGCTGGCTTTCAGGGGTGGCGGCAACGGCCACAAGAATGTGTGTATAGCTCATAACTCGCTCCTTTTTTCAAGAATTATGAGAGGGTTTCTCAGCATTGCTCGGCTTACTCCATACTGCAACGTTTCCTTCCTGGATAGTGTGAATGTCATCATGGTTATTCATTAATTATTCTTATAAATAGAATAATTGCGTCATATAACTTGTAAATACGTTCAGCTTACTTAAGTAAAACTCACCGCTAATGAAAACAATGTGTTAATTAAAAATTAACATAAGTTAACATTTAACGGGTTATCACTACCCGGTATTAATTAATCACCCTTAATATTTAAGTCATTGTTTATAAAGGATTTAATTAAAATGGTGTTTTACATTAAATATGTGATCAAGCTCGCTATTTCACAAGGTGATATTAACGTTTGTGAACAAAATACTATTCGCTTTTATTGCAAGAATATTCGTATGTCAGGAATTGAAATGGCGAATTTGAGGTTAAAAAATAAGCAAAGTAAAAGCTGTGCTGATGGATTTATGTTAAGTGTTTAGCTAGTTTATGTGATCTATGTCACATATTCTTCAAATTCGCAGCATAGCTACGTTGTATGTGTAACGGGCGGCGGGTAGAGTTGCGTCGAATTAGGAAAAATCTTAGACATTTGTAAGAATTGATGTGAGCTTGTAAGGGGCGCGGCTTTCTGAAAAGGGAATGTTTAGACAACGCGTAAGTGCCGTCACGCTGCTATGTATTTGACCTTTTGCTTTTTTTTACCGGGCCTTCCCGGCGACATCACGGGGTGCGGTTTCACCGCATGAAAACAATGTTGGTTATTATGGATGCAAATAATGCATACATCCGAGTTGCTGAAACACATCTATGACATCAATTTGTCATATTTATTGCTTGCACAGCGTTTGATCGTTCAGGACAAAGCATCTGCGATGTTTCGCCTTGGTATCAGCGAAGAAATGGCGGACACGTTGGCAACATTAACACTTCCACAAATGGTCAAACTGGCTGAAACAAACCAACTGGTCTGTCATTTCCGTTTCGACGATCACCAGACCGTTACTCGCCTGACGCAAGACTCCCGCGTTGACGATCTTCAGCAAATTCATACCGGTATCATGCTTTCAACGCGACTGTTAAGCGACATCGATGAAGCAGCGCGCAAGAAAAGGGCTTGATGATGAGCGAAAAAAGCATTGTTCAGGAAGCGCGTGATATCCAGCTAGCGATGGAATTAATCACATTGGGCGCCCGTTTGCAAATGCTGGAAAGCGAAACGCAATTAAGCCGTGGCCGACTTATCAAGCTGTATAAAGAATTACGCGGCAGCCCTCCGCCAAAAGGGATGCTGCCTTTCTCCACCGACTGGTTTATGACGTGGGAACAAAACATTCATGCTTCGATGTTTTGCAACGCATGGCAATTCCTGCTCAAAACTGGTTTGTGCAGCGGCGTGGATGCCGTGATCAAAGCGTATCGTTTATACCTTGAGCAGTGCCCGCAGCCAGAAGAAGGGCCACTGCTGGCGTTAACTCGCGCATGGACGTTGGTGCGTTTTGTCGACAGCGGATTGCTGGAGTTGTCCCGATGCAATTGCTGTGGTGGGAATTTTATTACCCACGCTCACCAACCCGCAGGCAGCTTTGCCTGCAGTTTATGCCAACCGCCATCACGCGCCGTAAAAAGACGTAAACTTTCCCAGAATGCTGCCGATATTATTCCACAACTGCTGGATGAACAGATCGAACAGGCTGTTTAACTGATACGGTGTGGACAAACACTCCAGCAGCGGTAAGCGATTACCGCTGCTTTTTTTTGTCCTGACCTCGAGTTAACTGCCCGACTGCGCATCCTGTCATAGTCAATTGCGAAAGGATGATGTCGTGCTTATCTTATTAGGTTACCTGGTTGTTATTGGTACAGTTTTCGGCGGTTACATGATGACCGGCGGACACCTTGGGGCACTCTATCAACCGGCTGAGCTGGTGATTATCGGTGGCGCGGGTATTGGGGCATTCATCGTCGGCAATAACGGGAAAGCCATTAAGGGGACGATGAAAGCCATCCCGATGCTTTTTCGTCGTTCAAAATACACCAAAGCGATGTATATGGATCTGCTGGCGCTGTTGTATCGCCTGATGGCTAAGTCACGTCAGCAGGGTATGTTCTCGCTTGAACGCGATATCGAAAACCCCAAAGAGAGTGAAATTTTCGCCAGCTATCCGCGCATTCTTGCTGATGCCGTGATGCTTGATTTCATTGTCGATTATCTGCGTCTGATCATCAGCGGCAACATGAACACGTTTGAAATTGAAGCGCTGATGGATGAAGAGATTGAGACGCACGAAAGTGAGGCCGAAGTCCCGGCCAACAGTCTGGCGATGGTGGGGGATTCATTACCGGCGTTCGGGATCGTGGCGGCGGTCATGGGGGTTGTCCATGCGCTGGCTTCTGCCGATCGTCCGGCGGCTGAACTGGGTTCGCTGATTGCACATGCCATGGTAGGGACATTCCTCGGTATTTTACTGGCCTATGGATTTATTTCTCCGCTTGCCAGCGTTCTGCGCCAGAAAAGCGCTGAAACAACCAAAATGATGCAGTGTGTGAAGATAACTCTGCTCTCCAATCTGAATGGTTACGCACCGCCAATTGCCGTCGAATTTGGTCGTAAGACTCTGTATTCCAGCGAACGTCCATCGTTTATCGAACTGGAAGAGCATGTTCGTGCGGTGAGAAATCCAACTGCGCAGCAGACGACCGAGGACGCATGAAAAATCAGGCCCATCCCATTATCGTTGTAAAGCGGCGCAAGCATAAAGGTCACGGTGGTGGGGCGCATGGTTCGTGGAAAATCGCCTACGCTGATTTTATGACCGCGATGATGGCCTTCTTTCTGGTGATGTGGCTCATTTCCATCTCTAGCCCTAAAGAATTGATCCAGATTGCCGAATATTTCCGTACGCCGTTGGCTACTGCGGTAACCGGGGGAAATCGTATTTCGAATAGCCAAAGTCCAATTCCAGGCGGCGGGGATGATTACACCCAGCAGCAGGGAGAGGTGAACAAGCAGCCGAATATCGATGATCTGAGAAAACGCATGGAACAAAGCCGCTTGAGCAAACTTCGCGGCGATCTCGATCAGTTGATTGAATCTGACCCCAAACTGCGTGCGCTGCGCCCGCATTTGAAAATTGATTTAGTTCAGGAAGGGCTGCGGATACAGATTATCGACAGTCAGAATCGCCCGATGTTTAAAACCGGTAGCGCTGAGGTGGAACCGTATATGCGCGATATCCTGCGAGCCATAGCGCCAGTGCTTAACGGCATTCCTAATCGAATCAGCCTTTCCGGCCATACGGATGATTACCCTTACGCCAATGGTGAGAAAGGGTATAGCAACTGGGAGTTGTCCGCCGATCGCGCTAACGCGTCGCGTCGCGAACTGGTTAGCGGCGGTCTGGATGATGGAAAAGTATTACGTGTGGTAGGTATGGCCGCCACGATGCGTCTGAGCGATCGCGGTCCTGAAGACGCTATCAACCGCCGTATTAGCCTGCTGGTTCTCAATAAGCAGGCGGAAGAGGCCATTTTGCATGAAAACGCTGAAAGCCAGAATGAGCCGGTAAGTGTCTTACAACAGCCAGCGGAACTCCCGCCGGCAAGCGTTCCCACATCGCCACCAGCCAATCCGAGGTGATAGCGTGAGCATGGATATAAGCGATTTTTATCAAACATTTTTTGATGAAGCTGACGAACTGTTGGCTGACATGGAGCAACACCTGCTTGATTTGGTTCCTGAAGCCCCGGATTCCGAACAGCTGAATGCAATTTTTCGTGCTGCGCACTCGATAAAAGGCGGGGCGGGCACCTTCGGCTTTACCATTTTGCAGGAAACGACCCATCTGATGGAAAACCTGCTGGATGAAGCGCGGCGTGGCGAGATGCAGCTCAATGCCGACATTATCAACCTGTTTTTGGAAACGAAAGATATTATGCAGGAACAGCTCGACGCCTATAAAAACTCAGAGGAGCCGGATGCCGCCAGCTTTGAGTACATTTGTAATGCGTTACGACAGTTAGCGCTCGAAGCGAAAGGTGAAACAGCACCGGCAGTCGTCAACACCGCAAAACTGAGCGTTGTTGACAGCGCTGCAATGCAGGAAGAGGCGGTTGCACAGCCTGAGTCCGCAAGTGAAGAGAGCAAGAAACGCATTATTCTCACGCGCCTGAAAGCCAATGAAGTGGATTTACTGGAAGAGGAGCTGGGGAACCTGGCGACCTTAACCGATGTGGTGAAAGGGAGCGACACGTTGTCAGCAACGCTTGATGGCAACCTCGCAGAAGATGACATCATCGCGGTGCTGTGCTTTGTGATTGAAGCTGATCAGATTGAATTCGAAACCGTCAGCGCAGCGCCCGTAGCCGTTGAAACTGAAGCAGAAGCTGAAGCAGAAACGGTAGCCGTTGTCGCGAAGCCGCAGCCGGTTGCCGTTGCGCCAGCGGCGAAAGCCGCCGCCAGCGAAGCGCAAAACGGACGCGCGGAACGCGACAAACCCGCCCGCGCCAGCGAGTCGACCAGCATCCGCGTAGCGGTTGAGAAGGTCGATCAGCTCATTAACCTGGTCGGTGAGTTGGTCATCACCCAGTCTATGTTGGCACAACGTTCTAACGAACTGGACCCCGTCAATCATGGCGATCTCATCACCAGTATGGGTCAGTTACAACGTAACGCCCGCGACTTGCAAGAGTCGGTGATGTCGATTCGTATGATGCCCATGGAGTACGTGTTCAGCCGTTTTCCGCGTCTGGTGCGCGACCTGGCCGGTAAGCTGGGTAAACAGGTCGAACTGACACAGGTGGGAAGCTCAACCGAACTCGACAAGAGCCTGATTGAACGCATCATCGATCCGTTGACGCACCTGGTGCGTAACAGCCTCGATCACGGTATTGAACTGCCGGAAAAACGCCTTGAAGCCGGGAAAAGCCCAATCGGTAATCTGACGCTTTCCGCGGAGCACCAGGGCGGGAATATCTGTATTGAAGTCACCGATGATGGCGCCGGTCTGAACCGTGAACGAATCCTCGCCAAAGCTATCTCCCAGGGGATGCCGATCCACGAAAACATGAGCGATGACGAAGTCGGTATGCTGATCTTCGCTCCGGGCTTCTCGACTGCTGAACAGGTGACGGATGTCTCTGGCCGCGGCGTGGGTATGGATGTGGTGAAGCGAAATATCCAGGAGATGGGGGGCCATGTTGAGATCCAGTCCAAACAGGGACAGGGGACGACTATCCGAATTCTGCTACCGCTGACGCTGGCGATCCTCGACGGCATGTCCGTGCGCGTGGCCGACGAAGTCTTTATTCTGCCGCTGAATGCCGTTATGGAATCACTGCAACCGCGCGAAGAAGATCTCCATCCGCTGGCCGGAGGAGAGCGCGTGCTGGAAGTGCGTGGCGAATATTTACCGCTGGTTGAGCTGTGGAAAGTCTTTGAGGTTGAAGGCGCAAAAACCGAAGCGACTCAAGGTATTGTGGTGATTTTGCAAAGTGCAGGGCGTCGCTACGCGCTGCTGGTCGATCAGTTAATTGGTCAACACCAGGTGGTCGTTAAAAACCTGGAAAGCAACTACCGCAAAGTGCCAGGTATTTCTGCAGCAACGATCCTCGGCGACGGCAGCGTCGCGCTGATTGTCGATGTCTCTGCATTGCAGGGATTAAACCGCGAACAACGTGTGGCGATCACAGCCGCCTGATTGAGTGAGAAGGGAATAATATGACCGGTATGAGTAATGTAACTAAACTGGCCGGCGAACCGTCAGGTCAGGAATTCCTCGTGTTTACGCTGGGGGATGAAGAGTACGGTATCGATATCCTGAAAGTGCAGGAAATCCGTGGGTACGATCAGGTGACGCGTATTGCTAACACGCCTGCGTTTATCAAAGGTGTCACCAATCTGCGCGGTGTGATTGTGCCGATTGTTGACCTGCGCGTGAAGTTTAGCCAGAGCGATGTGGATTACAACGAAAACACCGTGGTGATTGTGTTGAATCTGGGCCAGCGGGTGGTCGGGATTGTGGTCGATGGCGTCTCGGATGTGCTGTCGCTGACAACGGATCAAATCCGTCCGGCACCGGAATTTGCCGTAACGCTGTCGACGGAATACTTGACGGGACTGGGGGCGCTGGGTGACCGGATGCTGATCCTGGTTAACATTGAGAAGCTGCTCAATAGCGAAGAAATGGCGCTGCTGGATATTGCCGCCAGTCACGTCGCGTAACCGCTATACCGTATCCGGCCTACAATGATTGCGGTTGTAGGCCGGATACGCGTAGCACATCCGGCAGATTTCCCCTTACGCTTCCCGCTCAACCAGCTCCGGTTCTTCTTCCAGTAAACCTTCATCTTGTGCCAGCATCGCCGTTGCAATCCCGTTACCTAATACGTTGATTGCTGAACGTCCCATATCCAGGAAGTGGTCAATACCCATCAGTAACAGAATCCCGGCAACCGGAATATTAAAGCTCGGAATGGTTGCTGCCAGCACCACCAGCGCAGAACGCGGCACGCCGGCAATCCCTTTTGACGCCAGCATCAGCGTCAGCATCAGGACGGTGATTTCTGCAAAGGAGAGGTGAATGTTATAGGCCTGCGCGATAAACATCGAGGCAAATGAACAGTAAACCATCGAGCCGACCAGGTTAAATGAATAACCGATAGGTAATACAAATGACACGATGTTGGGCGAGCAACCAAATTTGGTTAATTGCTCCAGCGTTTTTGGATAGGCGGCTTCCGAGCTGCTGGTAGTAAATGCGACCAGAACCGGATCTTTCAGCATGCTTACCAGACGAAAAACCTCTTTTTTCAGCATGACATAACCGACCGCCAGCAGAACCAGGCAGGTCAGCAAAATAGCCACATAGTAGCCGCCGATGAACGACGCATAGTTAAGCAGGATCCCCAAACCCTGGGTGGAGATAACGGAGGAAATGGCGGCGAAAATGGCCAGCGGCGCAACGTACATCACGTAGCCAGTCACCTTAAGCATAATGTGGGAGACCACATCCAGCGCGGCAACCAGCGGGGCATTGAACTTCTCACCAAGGGATGCGCCACCAATACCGAAGAACATAGAGAACACCACAATTTGCAGGATCTCATTGTTAGCCATCGCCTCGGCTATGCTGGTTGGGATGGTGTGAGTCAGGAAACCTTTCAGGCTCATGCCGCTCACGGCCAGGCCGGTATCAGTGGCTTCCAGCGGGATCGCCAGGTTCAGGCCGGTTCCGGGTTGCTCAAGAGAAACCACAAACAGACCGACCAGAATAGACAGTATGGAAGAGCTGATAAACCAGATCATCGCTTTGCCGCCTACGCGCCCGATGGTGGACGTTTCTCCCAGGCGCATAATACCGACGGTCAGGGTGCTGAATACTAAAGGTGCGATCACCATTTTAATCAGGCGCAAAAAGATGTCGGTGAGAAGCGTAATATTATCGGCCCAGGCGGTCACTACGCCGGGGGCGGCATAAGAGTGGATCACCGCCCCTGACAGGATCCCCGCCAACATGAAGATCACGATAAACAACGTGAGTTTGTTTGCATTTGCCACTAAAAAGCCCTCAGTAAGGATTTAACATTTATTGTTCGGTTACTCATTTTTTATATTTATTAATTGGTAACTAAGTATTCATCATATAAATTGAATTAAAGCGCCAACTGATACAACTTTTTTTAATTTTTTATCCATTTTGTTGTGGTGCAGAGGATATGTATTTGTGATCCTGGTCACGAAATAATGACTGTTTCATCCAATATGACCGCGCCCACAGATAAATTTGAATGTTATTCACATGATAATTGTGACGTTTTTATGTGAATGATTTGTGGTTGCCGTACACCCGTCTTCCCCTCCTTCCGCGAGGCTTCACGTCCCTTCAGGATTTCCTTTTCGCAAACGTAAAGTTATCTCAGCGACTGCCGATAACGTTGATAACTCGTTTTCAGGAAGGTGCCTTATGTTTAACCGTATCCGCGTTGTCACAATGCTGATGATGGTGCTGGGGGTTTTCGCACTGCTACAGCTTGTTTCCGGTGGTCTGTTGTTTTCTTCATTGCAGCAGAATCAGCAAAGTTTTGTTATTTCTAACGATCTTCGACAGCAGCAAAGTGAACTCACCTCAACATGGGATCTGATGCTGCAAACACGTATCAATTTAAGCCGTTCTTCTGCACGCATGATGATGGACGCGTCCAACCAGCAAAGCAGCGCGAAAAACGATCTGCTGAAGAATGCGAAAGCATCGTTGGCGCAGGCCGAAACACATTACGCAAAATTTAAAAACATCACACCGTTACCCGAGATGGCAGAAGCCAGCGGCAACGTTGAGGAGAAATATCAGCAGTACCATGCGGCCTTAACCGAACTGGTTCAGTTTCTGGAGAACGGCAATATGGACGCCTATTTCGCGCAACCGACTCAGGGAATGCAAAACGCGCTCGGTAAGGCGCTGGGCAAGTACGCCAGCGTTAGCGAAAAACTTTACGCTCAGGCATTCGATAAAAGTGCGCGGGATTACCACTTCGCCCAATGGCAGCTTGGCGTGCTGGCCGTAGTGCTGGTGCTGATTCTGGTGGTGGTATGGTACGGCATCCGCCATACCCTGCTTAATCCTCTGTCTCGCGTCATTGCCCATATTCGGGAAATCGCCAGCGGTAACCTGACCGCGACCCTGGCCGTCAGCGGTCGTAATGAAATCGGCGAGCTGGCCAGTACGGTTGATCATATGCAGCGCTCGCTGACGGAAACCGTCACCCTGGTACGTGAAGGTTCTGATGCGATTTATTCCGGGACCAGCGAAATTGCCAGCGGGAACACCGACCTGTCATCTCGTACTGAACAGCAGGCCTCTGCGCTGGAAGAGACCGCAGCCAGCATGGAACAGTTGACCGCAACCGTGAAGCAAAATGCGGACAACGCGCGTCAGGCCTCGCAACTGGCGAAAAGCGCCTCCGATACCGCACAGCATGGCGGCAAAGTGGTTGATAGCGTGGTGAACACCATGCACGAAATCGCCGATAGCTCGAAGAAAATCGCCGACATCATCAGTGTTATTGATGGTATTGCTTTCCAGACCAACATTCTCGCACTGAACGCGGCGGTTGAAGCGGCGCGTGCCGGTGAACAAGGCCGTGGCTTTGCTGTGGTTGCGGGCGAAGTGCGTAATCTGGCAAGTCGCAGTGCGCAGGCAGCGAAAGAGATCAAAGCGTTGATTGAGGATTCGGTTTCCCGAGTGGATACCGGGTCCGTATTGGTAGAAAGCGCAGGCGAAACGATGAACGACATCGTAAATGCCGTAACGCGGGTGACCGACATTATGGGCGAGATTGCCTCGGCCTCCGACGAGCAAAGCCGGGGGATTGATCAGGTGGCGCTCGCGGTATCCGAGATGGATCGCGTTACGCAGCAGAACGCCTCGTTGGTACAGGAATCGGCTGCCGCTGCCGCTGCTCTTGAAGAACAGGCCAGCCGCCTGACGCAGTCGGTGTCGACTTTCCGCCTTGCGTCACGTCCGGCGTCGGCTAAGCCGCGCGATACACGATTACCTGCAACGGCGGCCGCATCCTATCCGCGCCAGAACAATGAACAAGATACGAATTGGGAAACATTTTGACTGATAGTTAAACCGCGGCCAGTGCCGCCCAATGGGAGCGTTGATGTTTAATCGTATTCGAATTTCGACCACGCTGTTTTTGATTTTAATCCTCTGCGGTGTTTTGCAGATTGGCAGTAATGGCTTGTCCTTCTGGGCATTTCGGGACGGTTTTCAGAACCTGAATCAGGTCGAACGAAGTAATCAGCAACGCGCTGCGCTGGCCCAAACCCGCGCTGTGTTATTACAGGCCAGTACGGCCCTTAATAAGGCAGGGACGCTGACCGCCCTGAGCTATCCGCCAGAGGATATCAACACGCTGATGACCCTCGCACGTGATAGCCTGGCGCAGTCTGAATTGATGTTTAAACGCTTTATGGCGACATCGGATACGACGGCACAAGGGAAGGCGCTGTTTGGCGCAACGGAGAAAAGTTTCAGTCAATGGCACAGCGCTCTCGCGCATCAGGCCACCTGGCTTGAAAACAATCAGTTGTCAGATTTTCTGACCGCGCCGGTGCAGGCTGCTCAGGATGCTTTTGATGCAAATGTGAATGCGTGGCAGAGCAACATCGATCGCGTGTTGCAAACGGCAGGAGAGCAGAGCCAGCGAAATTACCATATGTCGGGGGTGATTTTCGCCACCATGGTGGTACTGGCGGCACTGCTCACCAGCGGTGCGCTGTACTGGTCGCGCAAGATGATTGTCCAGCCGCTGGCGATCGTGGGCAGTCATTTCGACAGCATTGCCGCGGGTAATCTGGCCCGGCCGGTAGCGGTTTATGGGCGCAATGAGATCTCAGCCATTTTTGCCAGTCTGAAGAAGATGCAGCAGGCACTGCGTGAAACGGTAAGCGAAGTACGCCAGGGCAGCTCAGCCATGCATAGCGGCATTTCAGAAATCGCGATGGGCAATAACGATTTGTCTTCGCGCACTGAACAGCAGGCGGCCGCGCTGGCGCAAACGGCAGCCAGCATGGAACAACTGACCGCAACCGTTGGGCAGAATGCGGATAACGCGCGCCAGGCGTCAGGAATTGCCAAAAGTGCGGCAGATACAGCGCATAAAGGCGGCGAACAGACGTCCCGGGTCGCCAGCACCATGCATGAGATTTCCGCGAGCTCGCAGAAAATTGGCGACATCATCGGCGTGATTGACAGCATTGCCTTTCAGACCAACATCCTTGCGCTGAATGCCGCGGTTGAGGCCGCTCGCGCGGGTGAGCAGGGGCGTGGTTTTGCCGTGGTTGCAGGTGAAGTGCGCAATCTGGCAAGCCGTAGCGCACAGGCGGCGAAAGAAATTAAGGGGCTCATTGAGGAGTCTGTCACCCGGGTGCATCAGGGCTCGCAGTTGGTTGATATGGCAGCGCGCACCATGACGGAAATTGTCAGCTCGGTTACCCGGGTTAACGACATCATGGGCGAGATTGCTTCTGCTTCTGATGAACAGCGCAAAGGCATCGAGCAGGTGGCGCAGGCCGTCAGCCAGATGGACTCCGTTACGCAGCAAAACGCCGGGCTGGTGGAAGAAGCCGCATCCGCCACCGGACAACTTGCCATGCAGGCCGATAATCTTTCTGCCTGTGTCGCATTTTTTAAGCTTGAAGAGCAAACCGTAGCAAAACAAGAATTGGCGCAGCCGCAGGTTGTGCCCGTTGTATCCTGAATGTGATTGAGAAGGCGCTATGACATCATCTCTGCCCCCTGGGCAAACGTCATTATTGTTACAGATGACACAGCGCCTCGCGCTGTCTGACGCGCATTTTCGTCGGATATGTCAATTAATCTACCAGCGCGCGGGGATCGTACTGGCCGACCATAAGCGGGACATGGTTTATAACCGCCTGGTCCGCCGTCTGCGAACCCTGGGACTGGATGACTTTGGTCGCTATCTCAGCATGCTGGAAGCTAACCAGAACAGTGCTGAGTGGCAGGCTTTTATTAACTCCCTGACTACCAATCTGACCGCGTTTTTTCGCGAAGGGCATCATTTTCCAGTGCTGTCAGATCATGCTCGTCGGCGCAGCGGTGAATACCGTGTCTGGAGCGCGGCGGCGTCAACCGGAGAAGAGCCGTACAGCATTGCGATTACGCTCGCCGATACCTTAGGTATGGCTCCGGGCCGCTGGCGTGTTTTTGCCAGCGACATTGATACCGAAGTGCTGGAAAAAGCCAGAAGCGGCATCTACCGCCTTGATGAGCTAAAGACGCTGTCACCGCAGCAGCTGCAGCGTTATTTCATGCGCGGCACCGGACCGCATGAAGGACTGGTACGCGTTCGGCAGGAACTGGCGGGGCATGTTGAATTTTCCAGCGTGAATTTACTGGATAAGCAGTACAACGTGCCAGGCCCCTTCGATGCCATATTTTGCCGTAACGTGATGATCTATTTTGATAAAACGACGCAGCAGGACATTTTGCACCGTTTTGTTCCACTTCTTAAACCAGATGGGCTGCTGTTTGCAGGTCATTCAGAAAACTTTAGCAACCTCGTGCGCGAGTTTAGCTTGCGTGGACAGACGGTGTATGCGCATGCGCCAGGTAAGGATAAAGCATGAGTAAAATCAGGGTCTTATCGGTTGATGATTCTGCACTGATGCGTCAAATCATGACCGAAATTATTAACAGCCACAGTGATATGGAAATGGTGGCGACGGCGCCGGATCCGTTGGTTGCCCGGGATTTAATCAAAAAATTCAATCCCGACGTCCTGACGCTGGATGTGGAAATGCCGCGCATGGACGGCCTCGACTTTCTTGAGAAACTGATGCGTCTGCGTCCGATGCCAGTGGTTATGGTCTCTTCGCTGACCGGTAAAGGTTCTGAGGTCACGCTGCGGGCGCTGGAGCTGGGGGCGATTGATTTTGTCACCAAACCACAGTTGGGGATCCGTGAAGGGATGTTGGCCTACAGCGAAATGATCGCTGAGAAGATCCGCACCGCGTCGCGGGCAAAACTGGCGGCCCACAAACCCATGACGGCACAGGTGACCTTGAAAGCGGGGCCGTTACTCAGTTCTGAAAAACTGCTGGCGATTGGCGCCTCAACCGGAGGAACAGAGGCAATTCGCCATGTACTCCAGCCATTGCCGCTTTCAAGTCCCGGTATTCTTATTACCCAGCATATGCCGCCAGGATTTACCCGCTCATTCGCCGAGCGTCTGAACAAACTGTGTCAGATCACCGTGAAAGAGGCTGAGGACGGGGAGCGCGTGCTTCCAGGGCATGCGTATATCGCCCCTGGTGACAAGCATATGGAACTGGCGCGCAGCGGGGCGAACTACCAGATCAAAATTCATGATGGTCCACCGGTTAACCGGCATCGGCCTTCAGTGGATGTGCTGTTCCATTCGGTGGCAAAACATGCGGGGCGTAATGCCGTGGGAGTGATCCTGACGGGTATGGGCAACGATGGCGCCGCCGGAATGTTAGCGATGAACCAGGCGGGTGCCTGGACCATTGCGCAAAACGAAGCAAGTTGTGTGGTGTTCGGCATGCCGCGCGAGGCCATCAATATGGGTGGCGTAAGCGAAGTGGTCGATCTTAGCCAGGTAAGCCAGCAAATGCTGGCGAAAATCAGTGCCGGACAGGCAATACGTATTTGAATCAGGAGTTTATTTTTTATGGCGGATAAAGAGCTTAAGTTTTTGGTTGTGGATGACTTTTCCACCATGCGTCGCATCGTGCGTAACCTGCTCAAAGAACTGGGTTTCAACAATGTTGAAGAGGCCGAAGACGGCGTGGACGCGCTGAATAAGCTGCAGGCTGGGGGATTTGGTTTTGTCATTTCCGACTGGAATATGCCGAACATGGATGGCCTGGAACTGCTGAAAACCATTCGTGCTGATGGCGGAATGTCCGCCCTGCCGGTGCTGATGGTTACGGCGGAAGCGAAGAAAGAGAATATCATTGCGGCGGCACAGGCTGGCGCCAGTGGCTATGTCGTGAAACCGTTCACGGCGGCGACGCTAGAAGAGAAACTCAATAAAATCTTTGAGAAACTGGGCATGTGAGGGTGTGATAATGATGATGCAACCACAAATTAAACCTGCTGACGAACATTCAGCCGGGGACATCATCGCGCGCATCGGCAGTTTGACCCGAATGCTGCGCGACAGCCTGCGTGAACTGGGGCTGGATCAGGCTATTGCCGAAGCGGCAGAAGCGATTCCCGATGCCCGCGATCGTCTTGATTACGTTGTGCAGATGACCGCACAGGCGGCAGAGCGCGCGTTGAACAGTGTGGAAGCTTCGCAGCCGCACCAGGACGCGATGGAAAAAGGGGCCAAAGACCTGACTAAACGCTGGGATGAATGGTTCGAAAATCCGATCGAGCTGTCTGACGCCCGTGAACTGGTCACCGATACCCGCCAGTTCCTGGGTGATGTGCCAGGGCATACCAGCTTTACTAACGCTCAACTGCTGGACATCATGATGGCGCAGGATTTCCAGGACCTCACCGGTCAGGTCATCAAGCGCATGATGGATGTTATCCAGGAGATTGAACGTCAGCTGCTGATGGTTCTGCTGGAAAACATTCCAGAGCAGGGCGCTCGTCCAAAACGTGAAAACGAAAGCTTGCTTAACGGCCCGCAGGTTGACACCTCAAAAGCCGGCGTGGTGGCAAGTCAGGATCAGGTTGACGACCTGCTGGATAGCCTCGGGTTCTGATCCGTAGCGTTTTTATTTGCTGGCCCGGCAGGCGCTCGCCGCCGGGCATTCTAACCGATAACGGTTTGCGCGTTATCCGGCCTACAGATACCTATCGTTCTCTTTATTTACTATCCATTTTACGGTGACGTTGCCAGAACGGGTTCGCTCGCTGCATACCAAGCGCGGCGCTTCTGTGGATCCCGCAGGGTTATTGGGCCGCCAGTCGGGACAATGTGCCCTGCACTATAATTCGTACCCGGTTGAATGCCTGGATGACGTGGGTTCATCTGCACGGCGTATATCCTCTTTTTTATGCCATAACTTGGCGGTTATTTGCCGAAATGATGCTGAGGTCACAGCAGGTTACGCCTGAGTGACAGTGCGATATATAGACTTGTCATAATAATTGCAGTTAAATGGTTATCAGT
>Ga0074195_1002934_pt1 | contig 17308 bp, 14 predicted proteins | sample EPASupsiteHSE623_FD_64525 | JGI IMG/M metagenome (GOLD analysis project Ga0074195, IMG submission 64525) | Bioremediated contaminated groundwater from EPA Superfund site, New Mexico - Sample HSE6-23 | ecosystem: Environmental > Aquatic > Deep subsurface > Groundwater > Contaminated ...
TCAAATGTAGATATTTCTCATTTAAGTTTAGGAAAAAATGTTGTTAGTGTAGACCCTAGATATTTTAGACCAACAGAAGTTGATTTACTTTTAGGAGACCCAACAAAAGCTGAACAAAAACTGGGATGGAATAGAGAATATAATCTACAAGATTTAGTAAATGATATGATGAAATCAGACTTAAAACTAATGACAAAAGATGTTTACCTAAAAGAAGGTGGATATAAAACTATGAGTTATTTTGAGTAGGATTTAGTAAAAAATGCAAAAAATATTAATAACTGGCTCAAATGGAATGGTTGGGAAAAATATAGTAGAATTTGAGAAATCAGAAAACTATATTTTTCTAACTCCATCAAGTAAAGAGCTTAATCTATTGGATAGAAACTCAGTAGATACCTATATCAAAATAAATCAACCTGATATTGTAATTCATTGTGCAGGAAGGGTTGGAGGTATTCAAGCGAATATGGCTAATCCTGTTGCCTTTTTGGTTGAGAATACACAAATGGGATTAAATATTATTATGGCTTCTTATGTTGCGGGTATAAAAAAGTTTATAAATATGAGTAGTTCTTGTATGTATCCCAAAGATGCAATAAATCCTTTAGGAGAAGATCTAATACTAAAAGGTGAACTTGAACCTACAAATGAAGGTTATGCAATTGCAAAAGTTACATCAACTAGACTTTGTGAATATATAAATAAAGAAAATAGCCAATTTCAATATAAAACAATCATTCCATGTAATCTTTATGGAAGATATGATAAATTTGACCCAAAACACTCTCATATGCTTCCTGCTGTTATAAAGAAAATCCATGAAGCAAAAATAAATAATCAAACAACATTAGATATTTGGGGTGATGGAGAAGCAAGAAGAGAATTTATGTATGCTCAAGATCTAGCTGATTTTACATATTATGCACTTGAAAACTTTGAATCTATGCCACAAAATATAAATGTGGGATTGGGTCACGACTACACTATAAATGAATACTATAAAGCAATAGCAGAAGTAATAGGATATGAAGGAAACTTTGTACATGACTTATCTAAGCCAGTAGGAATGAAACAAAAACTTATAGATGATTCAAAACTTCAAGAGTTTGGTTGGAAATATAAAACACCATTGAAAGATGGTATTCAAAAGATTTATGATTATTATTTAAAAGAGGTATTAAATGACAAATAGCTATCCATTAGCAACATCAACATGGGATGAAAAAGAGTTAGAAGCAATTCAAAGTGTAATAAATAGAGATATGTATACTATGGGTGAAAGTGTTGCTTCTTTTGAAAAAGATTTTTGTAAATTTGTAGATAGTAAATATGCTGTAATGGTAAGTTCTGGTTCAACTGCAAATCTAATAGCAACAGCTGCACTTTTTTACACAAAAAATCCAAAGCTTAAAAGAGGTGATGAAGTAATAGTTCCTGCTGTTTCATGGTCAACAACGTATTATCCACTACACCAATATGGTTTAAAATTAAAGTTTGTAGACATAGATTTAGAAACTTTAAATTATGATTTAGATGCTTTAAAAGAAGCAATTACAGAAAATACAAAAATGATAATGGTAGTAAATCTTTTAGGTAATCCAAATAATTTTGATGTTATCAATGAAATTATAAAAGATAAAGATATTATTATTTTAGAAGATAATTGTGAATCTATGGGTGCCGAATATAAAGGTAAACAAGCAGGTACATTTGGAATAATGGGAACATATTCAACATTTTTTTCTCATCATATGGCAACAATGGAAGGTGGATTTGTAGTAACTAATGATAAAGAACTTTATCATATATTACTCTCTTTAAGAGCTCATGGCTGGACTAGAAATCTTCCAAAGGAAAATCAAGTTTGTACTAAAAGTGATGATTGGTTTACCGAATCATTTAGATTTGTACTTCCAGGGTATAATGTACGACCAGTAGAGATGAGTGGAGCAATTGGAATAGAGCAACTGAAAAAACTTCCAAATTTTTTGGCTAAAAGAAGAGAAAATGCAAAATTATTTGTAGAGTTATTTTCAAATCATCCTGATTTTATTATTCAAAAAGATATTTGTAATAGTTCTTGGTTTGGATTTTCACTTATTATCAAACCAACTTCAAAAATAAAAAGAGAAGATGTAGTAAAAAAACTAATGGATGCAAAGATAGATTGTAGACCAATAGTTACTGGAAATTTCACAAGAAATGATGTAATGAAATATTTTGATTATGAGATACATAGTGAACTTAAAAATGCTGATTATTTACATGAAAATGGTTTGTTTGTTGGTAATCATCAAATTGGTTTAGAAAATGAAATTAAATATTTAGCAGAGATTTTAAAATGAAAGTATTAATTTTAGCCGGAGGATTTGGGACAAGATTATCAGAAGAAACAGATGTTCGACCAAAACCAATGGTAGAAATAGGTGGGAAACCTGTCTTATGGCATATCATGAAAATATATAGCAAGTATGGATTTAATGAATTTGTTATTCTTCTTGGATATAAGGGATATTATATAAAGGAATATTTTGCAAATTATTTTTTACATCAAAGTGATGTAACAATAGATATGCAAAATGGGAAAATGGAAGTATTAAATAATTCTAGTGAACCGTGGAAAGTTACACTTCTAGATACAGGTCTAAATAGTATGACAGGTGGAAGAATAAAAAGAGCCCAAGAATTTGTAGGGAATGAACCTTTTATGCTTACTTATGGTGATGGAGTAAGTGATATAAATATAGAAGAACTTGTTGAATTTCATAAATCTCATGGTAAAGCTTTAACTATGACATCACACCAACCAGATGGAAGATTTGGGGCTTTAAATATAAATGAGCATAATCAAGTAAAAGAATTTAAAGAAAAACCAAAAGGTGATGGGCATTGGATAAATGCTGGATTTTTTGTATGTGAGCCAAAAGTGTTTGATTATATAACGGATGGAGATAGTACTGTATTTGAACAAGCTCCTTTAATGAACATTGCAAAAGATGGAGAATTATTTACTTATAAACATGAAGGTTTTTGGTCACCTATGGATAGTTTAAAAGATAAGAATGATTTAAATAAACTTTGGGATATAAATAAAGCACCTTGGAAAACTTGGTAATGGAATCTTTATTTTCAGGAATTTATAAAAATAAAACTGTATTGGTTACTGGACATACTGGTTTTAAAGGTTCTTGGCTTGTTTATTGGCTAAATCAAATAGGTGCAAAAGTGGTTGGATATTCTTTGGAGGCTCCAACTACACCAAACCATATAGAACTTTTAAACCTTGATATTATTTCTATTGTCGGAGATATAAGAGATTTAAATAAACTAAATGAAGTTTTTAATGAATATAAGCCTGATATAGTTTTTCATTTAGCTGCGCAACCCTTAGTGAGACTTTCTTATGAAAATCCAATAGAAACTTATGAAACAAATGTGATAGGAACACTAAAAGTTTTTGAAGCTTGTAGAAATAATAATGTAAAAGCTATTGTAAATATCACAAGTGATAAAGCCTATGAAAATAAAGAGTGGATTTGGGGATATAGAGAAAATGACCCAATGGGTGGATATGATCCATATAGTTCATCAAAAGGGTGTGCTGATATTTTGGCAAATTCATATAGAAATTCATATTTCAATATTAAAGAGTATCAAAAAACTCATAATACATTATTAGCATCATGTAGAGCAGGAAATGTAATAGGTGGTGGTGATTGGGCAAAAGATAGGCTTATTACTGATATTATGCTTTCAGTTTCACAAGGTAAAAAAGTAAGTATTAGAAATCCATTTGCAACAAGACCATGGCAACATGTATTAGAACCGTTGAGTGGATATTTGCATATTGGGCAAAAACTACTTGAAGAAAAAGTTGAATTTGGTGAGGCTTGGAATTTTGGACCAAGTGATGAAGGAAGTATAACAGTAGAAGAAGTTGTTCAAAATGTAAAAAGACATTGGGATAAAATAGATTATGAAATAAATAGTGATCCAAATCAATTACATGAAGCGAATTTACTAAAACTTGATTGTTCAAAAGCTCATATTTTATTAAAATGGAAAGATGTTTGGGATAGTGAAACTACTTTTGAAAAAACTGTTAAATGGTATAAATCTTATTATGAAGAAAATAAAAATATCTTAACTAAAGAAGATTTAATAAATTATATAGCTGATGCAAAAGCTAAAAAAATTGAGTGGACATTATGAAAATGAAAGTTTCAGATTATGTAATAGAATTTTTACTTGAAAAGAAAATTAATAAGGTATTTGGATATATAGGTGGGGCAGTTGCACATATATATCATTCTATTGATAAATATGATGAAATGGAAATTATAAATTGTATTCATGAACAAGGTGCTGGATTCGCTTGTGAGGGATATGCAAGAATTACTGGTAAATCAGGAGTTGCTTTTGCAACAAGTGGTCCAGGTGCTACAAATTTAATAACACCAATAGGAAGTTGTTTTTTTGATTCGGTTCCAACAATGTTTATTACAGGCCAAGTTAATACTTATGAATATAAATATGATAAAGCAGTAAGACAAATAGGATTTCAAGAAACGGATATTGTAAGTATTATTAAACCTATTGTCAAATATGCTGTAATGGTTGATAAAGTTGAGAATATAAGGTATGAACTTGAAAAATCTTATTTTTTATCTCAAGAGGGAAGAAAAGGTCCCGTTTTAGTTGATATACCAATGGATGTACAAAGAACAGAAGTTGATATAAATTCTTTAAAATCTTTTTTTGATAGTAATGAATATCTTGAATTTAAAACTAGTAAAAAAGAAGAAGATAATGTTCAAAAAACTATAAATTTATTAAATACATCTACGCGACCTATTGTTTTAATAGGTGGAGGAGTTAGACTATCAAATGCCAGTGAAGAACTATTAAAATATGTTGAAAAATATAATATTCCTGTTGTTTATTCTTTAATGGGTAAAGATGGAATAAGTGAGGATTATAAATATAATTTTGGATTAATAGGTTCTTATGGAAATAGATATGGGAATTTAGCATTAGCAAATAGTGATTTAATTATTGTTTTAGGTTCTAGGTTAGATACAAGACAAACGGGAACGAGTTTAGATACATTTGCAAGAGAAGCTAAAATAATTCAAATTGATATAGATAAAAATGAATTAGGTTCTAAAATAAAGATTGATGTTGAAATAAATAGTGATGTTAAAGATTTTATAAATATATTAAATAAATATGAAATAAAAATTGACACTAAAATTTGGTTAGAAAAATTAGAAACTTATAGAAATAAATTTTCTTCAATTATTGGTATAGATAATAATTTAAAAATACCTAATCATGTAGTTTCAACAATTTCAAAATATTTGAAAAATGAAGATGTATGTGTTGATGTGGGTCAACATCAAATGTGGACAGCTCAATCTTTGAATACAAAAAATTCACAAAGAGTACTTTTCTCTGGAGGAATGGGTGCTATGGGATTTGCACTCCCTTCTGCTATTGGTGCTTGTATTGGTTCAAATAAAAGAACAGTTGTTATTGCAGGTGATGGCGGTATTCAAATGAATATTCAAGAACTAGAAGTAATAAAAAGAAGACAGTTACCAATAAAAATATTTGTTTTAAATAATAGAAATTTAGGAATGGTGAGACAATTTCAAGAATTATATTTTGATAAAAAATATTTAGGAACTATTGATGATTATAGTGTTCCAAATTTGGTAGATATTGCAAAAGCTTATGGCATTAAATCTAGAAAAATAGTAGATATAGACACTCTTGAATCTGAACTGAAAGATGTATTTTCAAATAATGAACCAGAATTGATTAATATAGAATTATCAGTTCAAATGACAACTGTCGAGCCAAAATTAATTGTGAATAAACCTATTGAAGATATGCACCCTTTTATTTCAAAAGAAGAATTAAAATCTCTTATGATAATTAAACCTTTGGAAGATTAGGATATGCATATTTTCATCACGGGTGCAAATGGATTTGTAGGTTCTCATCTTAAAGAATATTTGAATAATTTATACTCTGAGTATGTTCTATTTACTCCATCAAGTAAAGAACTTGATTTAGCAAATGAAGAAGCTGTTGACAGTTATATTTTATCAAATAAAATAGATATTATTATTCATTTAGCAAATAAAGGTGGAGATAGAACTTCTGTAAATATGAAAAATATTACTGAGTATAATCTTAGAATATTTTTTAATATTGCTAAACATGAAAAAAATGTAAAAAAGATAATTTCATTTGGAAGTGGTGCAGAATATGGGAAACATAAACCTATAGTTGATGCAAAAGAAGAAGATTATATAGATACACAACCTTTAGATGAATATGGATTTTATAAATCAATCACTTCAAAATATATAGAAAAATCTGAAAAGGTAATTCAGCTTAGAATTTTTGGTGCTTATGGAGAATATGAAAACTATAGATTTAAATTTATATCAAATGCAATTGTAAAAAATCTTTTAGAATTACCAATAATTATTAATAAAAATGTTTATTTTGATTATATTTACATAAACGATTTATTAAAAATGATAGATTGGATTATTCATAATAAAACTAAAGAAAAAATTTATAATGTCACAACAGGAACAAAAATAGATTTATTAAGCTTAGTAAATTTAGTAAATGAAACAAGTGAATTCAAGTCAGAAATTAGAGTAATAAATGATGGTTTAAATAATGAATATACATCAAATAATCAAAGAATTATAGATGAAATAGGAAATTTTAATTTTACATCTCATAAGGATGCCATAATTAAAATGAGAGAGTATTTTAGATACAATCTTAAAAATATAGATAAAGATATTATTATAAATGATCCTTATTTAAAAGAAATTAATAAAATGTGGGAAGAGAAAAAATGACACAAGCAGAACAATTAAAGCAAGAAATATTAAATAAAACAAAAGAGTATTACGAACTAGTACATAAACCAATTCAAGAAAAAAAATTTGTAGATGGTGAAAGTAGAGTAAATTATGCTGGACGAGTATTTGATGAAACTGAAATGCAATATCTAGTGGATAGTTCACTTGATTTTTGGTTAACTTATGGTGATTACTCTAAAAAATTTGAGAAACAATTATCAAAATATCTCGGTGTTAGATGGGCTTTTTTAGTTAATTCTGGTTCTTCTGCAAATCTTCTTGCTTTTTATGCTTTGACTTCTCCATTACTAAAAGAAAGACAAGTAAAAAGAGGTGATGAAATTATCACTGTAGCTGCTGGATTTCCCACAACAGTAGCTCCTATTGTTCAATATGGTGCAGTTCCTGTATTTGTAGATATGGATTTAGTTCACGCAAATGTTGATGTTACTCAACTAGAACTTGCACTTAGTCCTAAAACAAAAGCTATTATGATAGCTCATAGTTTAGGTAACCCATTTAATTTAAGAGCGGTAAAAGAGTTCTGTGATAAACATAATCTTTGGTTAATAGAAGATAATTGTGATGCATTAGGTTCTACTTATGAAGGAAAACCAACAGGAACTTGGGGAGATATTGGAACTAGTAGTTTTTATCCACCACATCATATGACTATGGGGGAAGGAGGAGCTACTTATACAGATAATGTGCTTCTTAAAAAAATTATGCTTTCAATGAGAGATTGGGGCAGAGACTGTTGGTGTGAAAGTGGGATTGATAATACTTGTGGATGTAGATTTTCACAAAGTTTTGGAACATTACCAAAAGGTTATGACCATAAATATGTTTATTCTCATTTTGGATTTAACTTAAAAGTTTCAGATATGCAAGCTGCTATTGGTTGCGCTCAACTTGAAAAATTCCCAACATTTGTAGAAAAAAGAAAAGAGAATCAAAAGAAGTTATATAATGGGTTAAAAGATTTAGAACAACTTCATTTAGTAGAAACACAACCAAATTCTGACCCAAGCTGGTTTGGATTTATGATGACATTAAAAGATGGTGTAAATTTTACAAGAAATGAACTTGTAGAGTATCTTGAAGCAAATAAAATACAAACAAGAAATTTATTTGCTGGAAATATGACAAGACATCCTATGTTTGATAGTATGGTTTTAAATACTGATTATAGAGTAGTTGGAGATTTAAAAGTAACAGATAAAATCATGAATGATAGTTTTTGGATAGGATTATATCCTGGTATGGGTGATGATGCTATTAATTACATGATTAAAAAAATTAGAGAGTTTTGTTCTAAATGAAAATATTATATGTAGATTTGCAATATGATTATGGTAAAAAAGAACGAGGTTTAAATATCATCGGTCAAGATGGTTTTAAAAATTCATTTATAAAATTAGGTTATACAGTAGAATGTTTTTATTATGATGATTATTTATCAAATCTTGAATTATTGCAAAAAGATTTAAAAAATTTTGCTGATGAAATAAAACCTGATTTAATATTTTTTTGTTTATTTCAAGAACAGTTTCATATTGCTACATTAGAATATTTAAAATCTAAGTATATAACAATAAATTGGTTTGGAGATGATACTTGGAGATTTGATAATTTTACATACAAATATGCTAATAGTTTTAGTTATTGTATAACGACAGATAAATTTTCAATTCCAAAATATACAGAATTAGGGCAGAGTAATGTTATTTATAGTCAGTGGGCAGCAGTTGATAATCATAAAATAGAAGAATTTAAAGAGTATAAATATGATGTAAGCTTTATAGGCGGATTTCATCCTTATAGAAAATGGTTTATAGATACCCTTAAAAAAAGAGGTATAAAAATTGAAGCATTTGGAAATGGCTGGGAAAATGGTTCATTAAGCGTAGAAGAAATGAATAATTTATTTATATCTTCTAAAATAAATTTAAATATAGGAAATAGTAATAGTTTTGATATTAGATATTTACTTAGTTATTGGAAAGCAATTCCACTTTTATTTAGAAGTAAGAAAAATGCAAGTCAAATCAAAGCTAGGAATTTTGAAATACCTTATTTTGGTGGATTTCAATTGACTGATTATGTTCCAACAATAGAAAATTATTTTGAATTAGGAAAAGAATTGATATGTTATGTTAGTGTTGATGAAGCTGAATTATTAATAAAGTATTATTTGGAAAATGATAATGAAAGAGAATGTATAAAAAATCAAGGACATGAAAAAGCTATTTTAGAACATGCTTATTTTAATAGATTTAAAGAAATCATGGAAAAAATTTTATGAAAAAAGCTTGCATAGTTGTTTTAGATTTCTATAAAAAAAATAGATTGTTTGATTTGAGTAACAAGATTATAAATAGAGATAATTGTATGTATCCATTCCATTTATTACGAGTTGCGTTTGCCAACGTTGGATATGACTTATCAACACAAGATATTAATAGCATAGAAGATTCAGAAATAGTTATTTACAATGAAATGCCATTAGTATTACCTAATCAAAAAGATATATCAAAATCATATTTACTTCTTTTTGAAAGTGAACTTATCCGAGCTGATAATTGGGCATTTAATAAACATAAATATTTCCATAAAATTTTTACATGGAAAGATGACATAATAGATAATAAAAAATATTTTAAATTTAATTTTGCTCAAGAGATACCAAAATCTTTAACTAAAAATATATCTATAAAAGAAAAACTTTGTACTCTTATATCTGGAAATAAAAAGGTTAATCATCCTTTTGAACTTTATACTAAAAGAGTTGAAGCTATAAGATGGTTTGAAAAAAATAATTCTAGTGATTTTGATTTTTATGGTATAGGTTGGGATGAGTATAGAATAGAAAATAAATATATAAATTTTTTATTTAAAAAATCAAGATTATCAAAACTATTTAAACCAAACTTTTTAAGTTACAAAGGGAAAATAGATTCAAAAAAAGAAGTTTTAGAAAAGTATAAATTTGCCATTTGCTATGAAAATGCAAGAGATATATCTGGATATATAACAGAAAAAATATTTGATTGTTTTTTTGCTGGATGTGTACCTATATATTGGGGTGCCGATAATATAACAGAACATATCCCAAAAGAGTGCTTCATAGATAAAAGAGAATTTAGTACCTATGAAAAGTTATATCAATACATAAAAAACATGAGAGATGAAGAGTATATGAATTATTTAGCTAATATAGAGAATTTTTTAAATAGTGTGAAATCGTATCCCTTTAGCAGTGAAAATTTTGCGAAGACTTTAGTTGGAAGTATTCTTGAGTATAAAAATTAATAAAGAGCTTTTTATCCTAGTAATAGGAAGAATATTACAAATTATTATTTTACTAATTGCATTAAGAATATCTACTGAATTATTGTCACCCAATGAGATGGGCAATTTATATTTGATTTTAAGTATTTGCAGTTTTTTTGGTTTTTTTTTCATAAATCCAATCGGACAATATATCAATAGAAAAACTCATGAGTGGTATGAAAGTGATAATTTGTTAAATAAATTGTATATTTATAATTATTATGTAATTTTTGCTTCAATATTATCTATTTTTATAGTATATATAGCATATTTTTATGGGATAGGAAATACAATAGAATTAAAATTATTAATGGTATTTATTCCTTTATACATATTTTTTAATACGTGGAATCAAACAATTATACCAATGTTCAATATGTTAGAAAAAAGAATTGTATTTACAATTTTTACAATTTTAACACTCCTTATATCTTTTCTATTTTCATATTACTTTGTTAGTTATCAAGAAAATAAAGGAATTTATTGGTTTATGGGGCAGATTATTGGATTTGGAATTATGGCATCATTATCATTTATTTATTTTGTAAAATATATAGACAATGACATAAATCTAAATATAGCACATAGTTGGATTAAAACTAGTAATATAAAAAAAATTCTAATATTTGCATTGCCATTGGCAATTAGTGTATTTTTTGTTTGGATTCAAAACCAATCGTATAGAATTATTATAGAAAAATATATTGGTCCGGAGTTTTTAGGTTATTTTGGTGTAGGAATGTCTATAGCCCTTGCAATTAGTTCTTCTTTTGAAACTATAGTAATGCAATTTTTATATCCAAAAATGTATAAAGCTATGAAAAATGATGAAGATTTTAAGATAGTGTTTACGAACATTATTAACTATATCATACCAATTTATTTTGTTCTTGCAGTCTGTGTATCATTTTTGTCAATTTATATAACTACTATTTTGGTAGATGTAAAATATCATTCAGTATATGTATTTGTAATTTTTGGAATATGGATAGAATTTTTTAGGATGTCTACAAATCTTATATCAACAGTGTCCCATTCAAAAATGAAAACATCTAACTTGATTTTACCTAATTTAGTCGGTGGTCTTATTGTGTTATTTGGTGTATATATAGTTTCTCAACATGAAAATTATAGTTTTTTAATACCTATTATATTATTGTTTGCAGGATTTTCACTATTTGCTTTAATGTTTTACAAGATGGATCAACTTATTAAAATACAATTTAATTTTAATCGAGTAATTTTAATTTTCTTATATTCAGGAGTTTTTGGATTATCTATATTATTTTATCAATTAGCTTCAAATATTTATTATTCAGTGAGTATAGTATTTGTATTTGGAATATACTTTTTGTGGGTATTAAATAATTTAATCAAATTAGGAGAAAATAGTTGATATCTCAAAGTATTCCTTTAGTATGTGTTTGTATACCAAATTATAATAATGAAAAAACGATAAATAAAACCCTTGATAGTTTAATTAATCAGACATATAAAAATATAAGAATCAAAATATTTGATAATGCTTCAACAGATAATAGTATAGAAATATTAAAAAAATATGAAAAAGAATATGAAAATATTCAAATTTTTCAGAATAAAATTAATATTGGAGGAGAAGCAAATTTTACTAAATGTATTCAAAATCTTGAAGGGGAATTTGGTGCAATTTTTCATGCTGATGACTTGTACACACCAACTATGGTTGAAGAGCAAGTTCAGTTTTTAATTAAATATTCTGAATGTTCGGCTGTTTCTACTTATGGATTTATAATAGATGAAAATTCAAATATAATTTCCAAAAGACCTATCCCTAATGAATTTTTAGAAGAAAAGCATTATGTTATTGGTAATCAATTAAATTTATTAAAAAAAATATTTGAAAATGGTAATTTTATTACTTGCCCTAGTGTATTAGCTAGAACTGATATTTATAAAAATAAAATAATCGAATGGAAAGGTGAACAATTTAAAACATCAGCAGATTTAGATGTTTGGTTACGTTTGGCAGAATTTGGAAAATTTGGATATATATCTAACCCTCTTATATATTACAGAGAATCGACTGCAAGTTATTCTTTTAATGATAGAAGGGCCAGACTTGATGAAAATAATATGTTTTTAGTATTAGAGTATTATTTAAATAGGTATAAAGATAGATTAGATAACAAAGACTTAAATAATTTAAAGTTTTTATATTTTAAAGACAACATTAATAGAACAATAAACCAAATAATTAAAAATAATAGAAATCAGAAATTAGATATTAATTGTTTTGATTTTAAAATTATTTCATTAGCATTTAAAAATAAAGATAATTTTAAAATATATTTAATTGGATTGATAGTTAAATTTTTGAGAAATTTTGGAATAAAAGAATCTATAAGAAATAAATTATATGAAATAAGATTCGGGAAAAAAATATGAAAAAAATATTATTTACATCAAATGTATCATGGGCAATGATTAAATTTAGATTTAATTTACTTAGATATTTGATTGAACAAGGACATAAAGTATATATTGTAGCTCCTTATGATGATTTTGTATCAGAGTTAGAAAAAATAGGATGTATTTGTATAAATATACACTTAAGTCGAAAGGGTGTAAATCCTATTGAAGATTTAAAGTTAACATATGATTTATATAAAATATATAAAAAAATTTCACCTGATGTAATTTTTAATTATTCTATTAAACCAATAATATACGGATCAATTGCTGCAAGATTAGCAAATATACCATCAATAGCAGTAAACATAGGTTTGGGTTATACTTTTATAAATACAAATTTCGTGACAAAAATTTCTCATTTATTGTATAAATTTTCTTTACAATTTCCTCAACAAGTTTGGTTTATAAACGAAGATGATAGAAATGAATTTGTGAGCAGAAATTTTGTCAAAAGATATAAAACTTTAGTTTTACCTAGTGAAGGAATAGATACACAATATTTTTCACCTATTGATGATTCGAAAACGCAAAAAGTGGTATTTTTATTAATCGCTCGGATGCTTTGGGATAAGGGTGTAGGTGAATATTATGAAGCTGCGAAATTAATTAAAACTAAATATCAAGATGTTGAATTTCAATTATTAGGAAATATCGATTTGGAAAACCCAAAGGGAATTTCTAAAGATATTTTGGAAAAATGGCATAATGAAAAAGTAATAAATTATTTAGGATATGCTAAAGATGTTAGAGAATATATTTCAAAAGCTTCTTGTATAGTGTTACCTTCTTATAGAGAGGGGAAAGGAATGACTCTAATAGAAGCAGGTAGTATGGAAAAACCTTTAATTGCTACAAATGTAGAAGGTTGTAAAGATATTGTAAAAGATAATTATAATGGTTTTTTATGTGAAGTTAAAAATACAAACAGTTTAGCAAAAGCTTTTGAAAAGTTTTTAAATTTAGATGAAGAAGAGAAAAAATTAATGGGTCTAAATTCAAGAAAATTTGTATCAGAAAATTTTGATGTTAGGAAGGTTATTGAAATATATGAAAATACAATTAAAGAACTTTAATAGGTTTGAACAAAATAGAACTAGAATTATTATTTTTATATCAATTTTTATGATGCTAGGATTATTATTTTCTTATAATAGTTATGAAAAATATTTATTCTCATTTTTATTGTTTTCTGTAAGCTCTTATTTACTACTAATAATAGGAATATTTCAAAATATATCTTTTGGTATATTTTTATTTAATATATTATTATGGATAGGATTTTGGTTAAAAAATATTATCCATTTAATATTTAATTATGATTATTTAGAACCAATTGGTAATTTTGATTTTTCTTCACAATCACTTAATGATATAAATTTAATAATAAGTGTTAGTTTCTTTTCAATAATAATTAGTATATTCGTAATATCTATATTTCATATTGAAAAAGATTTAGAAAAAGAAAATTATTTTATTAATAAAAAAATAAAGCTTTTATTAGTATTATTTATTATTCTAGGAATGCTAATTAGTTTATATTTAAATAATGAATATGATATATTAAAATTGGGTAGTTCAGTTGGAGTATCAGAATTACCTTGGATTCTTAGAATTATTCCTTCTATATTAATGGGAGTAATTATTCCTATAATCTTGTATATGCTTTTTTCATCAGAACTAAATAATAAAAGAAATTTCGTATACATGTTTTTATTAATTTGTTTTTTTACAATATTAATTTCTTTTAGTATACAATCAAGGTCAGTTTTATTTTTATTATTAATGCCAATAATTTCTTATTTAGCTATTCATACTGATTTTTTTAAAAAAAATAAAATAATATTACTTTTGTTAGGAGTATTCTTTTTTGTAATTATAAATGTTGTAAATTACTTGCGAGATAATAATGAAGTTAATGATATAAATAAAATTTCTCAAAATTTTTCAAGACTTTTAGTTGATAGATGGATTGGTATTGAAAGTTTAATGGCTGTTTATTCATATGAAAATAAATCTTTTAATGAATTTAAAAAATTAGCTCTAGAATTTAGAGAGAAACAAAAACTTGATTATTTTACACAAAATATTGCATTTAATACAATAGATAAAGAATATAGAACCAAAGAAATCAATATTGCAAAAGAGAAAAGTTTTGCTTCTTTACCTGGACCAATTGCATTTTTATATATATCAAATGATTTAAGACTAGTAGTTTTAGGATTATTTATAATTATTTTATTTATTTATTTATTGGAAATAATATTGCTAATTTTAACAAAAAATATTTTATTAATGTATTTATGTATGTTTTTCTTAGTATTTAATCTTTCTTCATTAGGAGTAGATTTAGTAAGAAGTTTAAGGTATATAATATTCTATTATATAATGATTTTACTACTAGTAAAGATTGTAGATTATTTAAATTTTAAATATAAAGGGATTTAATACTTATGAAAATACAATTACAATTAATCGATAATTTAGATATAAAGAAGTTAATTTTATTGTTTATTGTTACAATAAGTACATTTTTATTATATTTTTTTAGTTTTGAAAAAGTTTATGGAAGTTATTTTAATTATTTGATTTTTTCAATTTGTTCTTTTCTTTTATTAATAATTGGTTTAAATCAAAAAAAATCTATAGGTTATATGCTTTTTTCAATATTTATTTATTTAGGTTTTTTTATTAAACATACTTTTCATCTCATATTTTCATATGATTATTTAGAACCTATTGGGAGATTTGATAATAGCTATTCTCAATGGAATGAGTTTTACGAAATATCTTCTATAGGGTTTATAGCATTTCTAATTTTAGGTATTTATTTGATTTATATGAATAAGAATTTATCTAATATAAGTTTTCAGTTTGATAAACAATTTGTGTTAAATAGTAAGAATTTAAATATTTTATGGTTGGTATTGATTCTACTAGGAATAATTTTATTAATTTCAAATGAAACATTTCAAGTTCAGAAATTAGGGGTAGTGAAAGAAAAGATTTTTGATTCATGGTTTTTAGAAATGACTATCATTATGTTTATATCAATTGTATTCCCAATTTTTATGTATTCTATTTCTTTTTTTGAAATAAATCAAAAAAATAATTTTTATAAAACTATATTTTTTATAATGGGTATTTCTGCATTATTTTCTATTAGTATTTTAAGTAGATCAATTGTTGTATTTTGGTGTATGCCTTTACTATTTTTACCTATATTAAAAAAAATAAGTTTAAAACAATATATGTATATATTAATACTATACATATTTTTTATTTTTTTTACAGTAGGCGTTTCGACATTATTAAGAAGTACCTCTGTAAATACAGTTGTTGGTGAGCCAGTTAGTAAATCAGCCATCAAGTCAGCTAGCGTATTTAATAGATTATTAATTGATCGTTGGATTGGAATAGAAGGTTTAATGATAAGTATAGGAATAGAAAATAAAAATGTGAATAACCTATTTTATGAACGAAAAAAAAATGAAGTTGATTTTTTTACTAAAAATGCATTAAATCATGAAGTTGAAAAAGGACATCAATTGACATCATATGCAACTCTTCCTGGTATAATTGGATTTTTATATTTGAGTGGATCTAAAATTATTTTATTTACAGGATGCCTTTTATTTGTGTTTTTAATAATTTTAATTGAAAGGACTGTAATCTATTTTACTCAAAATGTTTTATTATCAACGTATTTAGCTATATCTTTTGCTAGTAGTATAGCAGGTTTTGGTGTCGATATAATGAGTTGGATAAAAGTGCAGATTTTAACTTTATTTATAATTTTTATTATTAATTTTTTTATAATTAAATTTTTAAAAGGAGAAAAGAATTGATTTATATAATACTTTTATTAACTTCATGTACTCTTACATATTTTATAAAAAACTATATGATAAAAAAATCACTTGTTGCATCTATAAATGAAAGAAGTTCTCATTCTACTCCAACTCCTCATGGTGGAGGAATTGCAATAGTTATTACGTGGTTTTTGGGTTTGTTTTATCTTTATTTTATTAGCGAAATAGAATCAAATCTTTTTTATGCCTTACTATTTGGAGCACTTATATCAATAGTAAGTTTTTTTGATGATATATATGAATTAAGCCCAAAATTAAGACTTTTGGTTCAATCAATAGTTGCTTTTGCAGGACTTTATAGTTTAGGTGGTTTTGAAAGTTTAACTTTTGGTATTTTTGATATTTCAAATCCTATTTTAACAAATATCTTTGCCTTTTTTATGATTATTTGGTTTATTAATCTTTACAACTTTTTAGATGGAATAAATGGTTATGCTGGAAGTGAAGCTCTTTTCCTTGCACTTGCTGGATTTGTTTTATTTGGTGGTAATCATTTTTTAGTTTTAGCTATGGCAGTTTTAGGATTTTTATATTGGAATTGGAACAAGGCAAAAATTTTTATGGGAGATGTGGGAAGCACTCTTCTTGGATATAATATTGCTATATTTACACTTTATTATGCAAATCAAGAGACATCTAATTTTTGGATTTGGATTATTTTGTTTGGAGTGTTTTGGTTTGATGCTACTTTAACACTTTTTAGAAGAAAAATAAATGGTGAACAATTGAGTCAAGCACATAAAAAACATGCTTATC
>Ga0074195_1002936_pt1 | contig 17280 bp, 14 predicted proteins | sample EPASupsiteHSE623_FD_64525 | JGI IMG/M metagenome (GOLD analysis project Ga0074195, IMG submission 64525) | Bioremediated contaminated groundwater from EPA Superfund site, New Mexico - Sample HSE6-23 | ecosystem: Environmental > Aquatic > Deep subsurface > Groundwater > Contaminated ...
TCCGTGGTGCAAATAATGGGGGTAAGTATGAGATCATCAATTATTGAACAACTTATGTACGCCAGCTACTTTGCACCGCGGGGGCGCAATCGTATGTATATACTTGGCCAGCAAGTGAGTGAGCGCTATTTGTCGCCCTTGGATCGGCTTATTGGTATAATTGGCGATGCTGGCGCTGGTAAATCATCACTCATAAAGGGAATGTTTCCCGGACTTGAACTTACAAATGATGATGATGGCGTAAATGTTCGGCCACTGCCGCTTCTGAAGAATTTGGACAAAGGTTTTTTTACCAGCCATACGTATCACATTGATATGCGGTTTGAGACTGCCTTTACTCAGACTTATGTCATTGCCGATGCTGTCAAGCAGGCGCTCGAGCAGGGCAAGCGGGTCATTGTTGAACACTTTGACCTGCTTTACCCTATTTTGGGAATCAACGCTGATGTCATGCTTGGTGTGGGCGGCGAGGTTATTGTTGTTCGCCCCACGGTTTTTGGACCCTTTCCCTCAGAACTGATTGAAGTTGTAATTAAAACGCTCAGATACCGTAAGATGGCGCATACAGCAGAAGACCTTACAAATCTGGTCTTAACACGTGACTACGGTGCGATATTGCCTTTTGGCCACAGAGATGTGCATCATGGTTTTGTCCTTGAATACCCTGTCGAGCTGGATGCTGATTTGCGTGAAGTAGAGAAAAAGGTAAAACGTATTATCGATGATGGGATTAAGGTATCATACTGTGACGAGGGGCATATAAGCATTGGTGAGGATACCTGGATATGTTCAGGACCGCGCACACATGTAAGTAATACCGAGCATATTGAAAATTTTAGGCTGTTTCATGAATATAAGTTTGATCCTAAAACTAAGAGTTGTCTTATTATCGGCCAGGTTGGCCCGCTGTCAGAAAACCTCGATGGTTTTGCTGGAGTAAGCCATGCTGTATCATCATAGCAAATTAGTTGTCGCGCCGGTGTGATCTGCCGGTTTGCAAGGAGGCTTTATTGTGGGAAAAATTTTTACGACTGCTCAAGCAGGTACGTTAGAATCTAGTGATATCATGATTACTGTAGTCCCTGCTGCTGAAGGCGACGGAGTAATTATCGAACTTGAAAGCATTGTTATGGCTCAATATGGCAGCGCTATACGTAAGACGCTAACTGAGGTTATAGCAGATCAGGGTATAAGTGATATATATATGAAAGCTGTTGACCGGGGAGCACTAGACTGCACTATCCGGGCGCGCGCATTGGCGGCTCTCGGTCGGGCAGGCGCAGTGCCGAAGGGAGAGATGCTGTAATGGACTTAAGAAGGACAATGCTATTCATTCCCGGCAACAATCCCAGTATGCTGCAAAATGGCGGCGTATTTGGTGCCGATTCAGTCATCTTAGATGTAGAAGATGCCGTTGCGCCGGGCGAAAAGGATGCGGCTAGACTGCTGGTTGCTCATGCGCTTAGAAACGTTGATTATGGCCGAAGCGAAACTGTTGTGCGAATAAACACGCTGGATACCTTCGGAAAAGAAGATATAAGGGCTATTGTTCCTTGTGAACCAGATCTGCTGCTCATTCCTAAGGTTGAGACCTGTGCCGATATTAAAGAGGCACTTTCTTTGGTTATCGAGGCTGAACAGCCTGGACAAAAGCCGGTAAATCTTGTAGCTTTATTGGAGACGCCGCGTGGAATTGCGGAGGCTTACAATATAGCGCAGGCTGATAAACGTGTCGTGGCGATTGCGCTTGGCGCAGAAGACTATACGGCTGCCCTCGGAGCTAACCGTACCAAAGCCGGAACTGAGATTTTCACAGCCCGCACAATTGTTGTTAATGCAGCAGCTGCTGCCGGTATACAGTCAATTGATACACCGTTTACAGATGCCAATGATGAAGAGGGGTTGCTAGAAGATACTATTGTTGCTAAGCAACTTGGCTTTAAGGGCAAACTTTCAATCAATCCGCGTCAAATCGACGTAATACACAGTGTTTTCAATCCTACAGCTCATGATATCGACTGGGCAGAACAGGTTATTGAAGCAATTCGCCGTGCTGAGGCCGAAGGATCGGGTGTGGCATCGCTAAATGGGAAAATGGTTGATGCGCCTGTTGTTAATCGCGCTGAGCGCATTCTGCACTTGGCAAGAATGCTGGGCATGGTGAAGGAGGCCGAATAATGAAAAACGTAATTGGACGAGATATACCTGATTATATTGAAGAATACGGCCGGGTTGTTCCTTTCGCCGGAGCTTTTAATACATTGCCAACTATGCAGCGTCAGGCTCCAAGAGTAAAAACAATAAGACCTGGTGCGACAAAACTTATTGACAGCTTGGAAGAAGTGTTTAAACGTATTCCTGTAACAGACGGGATGACTTTATCTTTTCATCATCATTTCCGTAATGGAGATGGTGTTGTAAATATGGTTTTGGCGACTGCCGCAAAGCTTGGAATTAAAAATTTAAAGGTTGCCTTAAGTTCGATATTCCCTGTCCATGCACCGCTTATCGATCATATTAAGAACGGCGTAGTCACTGCGCTTGATACCAATTATATGTCTGGGCCGGTAGCACAGGCAGTATCTCGCGGCATTATGGATAAACCGGTAGTATTAAGGACACATGGCGGACGAGCTAGAGCTATTGAATGCGGTCAGCTTAAAATTGACGTAGCTTTCATAGCCGCTCCGGCAGCTGACGATTATGGCAATATTAACGGCGTGCAAGGAACTGCGGCCTGCGGGTCGCTAGGCTACGCTTTTCCTGATGCTCAATACGCAGAACATGTTGTTGCGGTTACCGACTATCTTGTCGAATATCCATTGTCACCTGTTTCTATTCCGCAGACACGCGTTGATTATGTTGTTAAGGTTGAGAGTGTCGGTGATCCCAAAGGTATTGTTTCCGGTACAACAAGGATAACTAAGGATCCAGTCGGACTTAAGATTGCAGATACAGCGGCTCGTGTAATTCAAGCCGCAGGGCTTATAAAGGATGGCTTTTCCTTCCAGACGGGCGCAGGCGGAGCTTCGCTGGCAACAGCTCACTTTGTTCGGCAGATGATGGAACAAAAAGGTGTAACAGGCAGCTTTGCGCTGGGCGGTATTACCGGTTTTATGGTTGAAATGCTGGAGAAGGGCTTGTTCCGTAAGCTTATGGATGTTCAGGGTTTTGATCTAGAAGCGGTACGTTCGATAGGATCAAATCCCAATCATTTAGAGGTTGGCGCAGACTTTTACGCCAGTCCTTATAATTCCGGTTGTGCGGTTAACAAACTGGATGTTGTAATTCTAGGGGCTACTGAAATTGATACAGGGTTCAATGTTAATGTCGTTACAGGGTCTGATGGGGTAATTATGGGAGGATCTGGCGGTCATGCTGACGCCGCGGCTGGTGCGAAGGTTACTATCGTAGTGGCAAACTTGCTGCGCGGCAGGCTGCCGATAATCGTTGATAAGGTGTTAACCGTTACAACGCCGGGTGAAACCATTGATGTATTGGTTACTGAACGAGGGGTTGCCGTAAATCCCCGTCGAGAAGATCTTAAGCAAGAACTTCTGGCGGCTGGCTTACCGGTAAAGGATATAAATGAATTAAAGGCTTTAGCAGAAAAAATTGCCGGAATACCTCAATCCCTTACTACCAAGAATAAAATTGTTGCGGTAGTCGAATATCGCGATGGAACTATTATTGACGTTGTACGCCAAGTGGAGGATTAAGTAATGCACTGGGGCGATTTAGAAGAACGGGTAATAAATTTAAAAAATGAGCGTCAAGTAAATGAAGTTAGACAATTTTTGTCTAACTTCTCTCTTACTTTTACAGAGAGTGTTGATTACACAGTAGTTTTTTACCGGGCGGGTAAGATGATAGCAACAGGGTCTTTCGCGGGGGAAGTACTGAGAAATATTGCAGTTGATCAGACGCTTCAAGGTGAGGGCCTGACCTCGATTTTAATTAGCCATTTAATGAAAGTTGCTTCAAATCGAGGGATTTACCACTATTTTATATTTACAAAGCCTGACAAAGCACATTTATTTACCAGTCTGGGGTTTAAAAATGTAGGGCAAGCTGAACCATATGCGGTGCTTCTTGAAGCTGGTATTGGATCTATCGATAATTATTGCCGGGAAATAGCGAAGCAAGCTGAAGTTTTACCGCAAGGCCAGAGGGCCGGTTTGGTTGTGAATTGTAATCCTTTCACATTAGGCCACAAAGCAGTAATCGATAAAGCCGCTAAGGAGAACCAAAGTGTAGTGGTGTTTGTAGTGAGCGAAGAAAAGTCACTCTTTCCGTTTGAAGTGAGGATTCGCTTGGTAAAAGCAGGTCTGGAGCATCATAATAATGTACTTGTACTACCGGCTGGAAAATATCTAGTCTCGGCGGCGACCTTCCCAGGGTATTTTACAAGAGGGAATGAGACAGTGACTGCACAGACAAGATTGGATGCCGATATTTTTGCCAGACACATTGCACCGGCCATGGGTATATCGCGTCGTTATGTCGGAAATGAACCTTACTGCGAGATAACGCAATGCTACAATCAAGCAATGACGGAAGTTTTGCCGCATCATGGCATTGAAGTAATTGAGATGCCGAGGGTAGCGGTGGCGGGTGAAGTAATTAGTGCATCGAGAGTACGAGAGTTAATTCGCGAAGGCGATTGGGCGTCAATTAAAAAGCTGGTACCTGCTACAACCTATGAGTATTTAATTTCTGATGAGGCAGTAATAATTATTGACAAAATAAGGCATAGTAAGTCTCGGCATTAAGGGCAGTTTAACGGGTAGACTACAGATAATAGGGCGGTTTTTAAGGATAAAAAACTGGTTGTCAACCTATGTGGATTGTGCTAGAATTAACGTAAATGTGTAATAGGAGGGAAGTCATGCGTACAATTAATGTAGAAGATATTACTCAGTCAGTAGCAAAGCTTTGTATAGACGCTTGCTATTATTTGTCTGAGGATGTTTACGAAGCGCTTGTTAAAAGTAAAGAAACAGAAGAATCACCGCTAGGCAGAGATGTAATTGACCAAATAGTACAAAATGCTGATATTGCTAGAAATGAAGATAGGCCGATCTGTCAGGACACTGGTATGACGGTTATTTTTATGGAGATTGGTCAGGATGTTCATTTTGTCGGCGGAAGTCTTGAAGATGCTGTTAATGCAGGCGTCGCTAAAGGTTACACTGAGGGTTACTTGCGTAAGTCAGTTGTAGCAGAGCCGCTTTTCGACCGTAAGAACACTACTAATAATACTCCGGCTGTGTTACATACTTACATTGTACCTGGTGATAAAGTAAAAATTAAAGTTGCACCAAAAGGTTTCGGCAGCGAAAACAAGAGCGGTCTAAAAATGCTCGTTCCCGCTGACGGAGTAGAAGGCGTTAAGAAAGCTGTTCTTGACGTAATTCTTCATGCCGGTGCTAATCCTTGCCCGCCGATTGTTGTTGGCGTTGGTATAGGCGGAACCATGGAAAAATCTGCGATATTGGCCAAAAAAGCACTGCTCCGTTCCATCAAGGTGCGCAATCCGCATCCTGAATACGCTAAGTTGGAGCAAGAACTTTTAGAAATGATCAATAAAACAGGTATTGGACCGCAGCTTGGCGGTACCACAACAGCACTTGCTGTAAATATTGAATGGTATCCTACACATATTGCTGGTTTGCCTGTTAGTGTAAATATAAATTGCCACGCAACAAGGCATGCTGAAATTGAGTTGTAAGGAGGTGTAAAGTGATGGCTGAAAAAATTCGCATTACCACACCGCTAACTGAGGAGACAGCTCGTACTCTTAAAGCGGGTGACAGCGTGCTTATCAGCGGTGTTATCTACAGCGCTCGTGATGCAGCGCATAAGCGTATGGTTGAAACCTTGGAACGCGGTGAACAATTACCCGTTGACCTCACTAATCAAATTGTTTATTATCTTGGGCCTACTCCAGCAAAACCTGGTAACCCAATCGGCTCTGCCGGCCCTACCACTGCTGGTCGTATGGATGCTTATGCTCCTAAGATTATTGAGCAAGGACTTAAAGGTATGATTGGCAAAGGTTCACGTTCCGCTGAAGTAGTTGAAGCTATGAAAAAGCATGGCGCAGTATACTTTGCTGCGGTAGGCGGGGCAGCAGCTCTTATTTCTAAGTGTATTAAGAAATATGATGTGCTGGCTTATGGAGATCTTGGTCCTGAGGCTATAGCTGCCTTGACTGTAGAAGACTTCCCGGCTATTGTAGTTGTTGACAGCGAAGGCAGAAACTTCTATGAAGAAGGACAAAAGCCATATCGCAAACTGTAGGCTTACTTGTTTTTTATCCGCTTTCATCTGTTTTTGATTGCTAATCGGCAAATATAAGAACCTATAAACTATATGATTTTATTTTATGTAAAATTCAAATGTATGGTTTCAGGAGAATTATAACCTAAAAACAGATGCTATTTTTTTTGACTTTATATAAGACAAGCAAATATGTCTGGGCAAGAGTAGCGGACAGGGGTGTCGGCGGACTCTATTAATTTCTGCCGGAATATTACAGGAGGTTAAAGCATGAACAACAATCTTGACTTTTATATCAGGCGCGTTCATTCAATTACAGGTCTTGTTCCTATTGGATTCTTCTTGTTAGAGCATATCTTCTCAATTTCAACTGTACTAGGGGGCGGTGCGGCTTTCGATGCTACAGTTGCTAAACTGGCTGCTATTCCTCATGAAATTATGCTGCCGCTTGAGATTATTGCAATCGCTATCCCATTCCTGTTCCATGCAATATATGGTCTTTACATAACCTTTAATGCCAAGAATAATCCTGGAAGTTATGGTTATGTTCGCAACTGGCAGTTTTATATGCAGCGTATGACAGCTCTTTACCTTGCTGTGTTCCTTCTGTGGCATGTAGGCTATCTGCGTATTATGGTTAAAGGAAGCGGACTTCCTATTAACTATGATCTTATGCATAGCTATCTGTCCAATCCGATTGTATTAGCTCTTTACTGCGTTGGTGTAGTATCAGCTATTTTCCACTTTACAAATGGTCTTTTCACAATGGCAATTACTTGGGGTGTAACTGTTGGCCCTCGTGCTCAAACAATGGTGAATCGGATTGCTTGGGCATTATGCGCATTATTATCAATCGTTGCTGTAATCGCTACGATTCGTTTTGCTGCATAAGCTTAGTTATCTGCTTCATTAAACATTAAAATTTAAGGAGAGAACCCGAGTGAAAAAGAAAATTATAGTTGTTGGCGGTGGGTTGTCCGGCTTAATGGCTACCTTGAAAATTTGTGAAGCCGGCGGCGAAGTAGATCTATTCTCGTATTGCCCGGTAAAACGTTCTCATTCCCTTTGTGCACAAGGCGGTATGAATGCTTGTATGGATACAAAGGGTGAAAATGATAGTGTATATGAACATTTTGATGATACAGTTTATGGTGGTGACTTCCTTGCCGATCAGAATGCAATAAAAGGCATGTGTGAAGCCGCTCCAAAATTGATTAAAATGTTCGATCGTATGGGTGTTACATTTACTCGTACGCCAGAAGGTTTACTTGACCTTCGTAATTTTGGTGGTCAGAAAAATAAACGTACTTTGTTTTCTGGTTCCACAACAGGTCAGCAACTTCTTTATGCACTTGACGAACAAGTTCGTGCATGGGAAGTAAAAGGTGCTGTCAAGAAATATGAATTCTGGGAATTCATTAAAATTATTAAGAATAAAGAAAACGTTTGTCGCGGTATCGTAGCACAAAGCATGAATTCTATGGAAATCAAAGCTTTCCGTGCTGATACGGTTATCCTCGCAACAGGCGGCCCTGGCATGGTATTTGGTAGATGTACTGCTTCGACAATCTGTAATGGTTCAGCAGTATCTGCTGTATATCAGCAAGGTGCTCATATCGGTAACCCTGAATTTATTCAGATACATCCAACAGCTATTCCTGGTTCAGATAAAAACCGCTTGATGTCTGAAGCTTGCCGCGGTGAAGGCGGACGTGTTTGGGTATATAAAGATGGTAAGCCTTGGTACTTCTTAGAAGAAATGTACCCTGCATATGGTAACCTTGTACCTCGTGACGTAGCATCTCGTGCTATTTACGATGTATGCATGAATCAAAGACTTGGTATTAATGGCGAGAACAGAGTATATCTTGATCTTTCCCATATTCCAGCAGACTACCTTGAGCGTAAATTAGGCGGTATATTGGAAATTTATACAGAGTTCGTTGGCGATGACCCGCGTAAAGTTCCAATGCAAATTTATCCATCCGTTCACTATTCCATGGGCGGTATCTGGGTAGATATAAAACATAACACAAACATTCCTGGTCTTATGGCATCTGGTGAATGTGACTATCAATATCATGGTGCAAATCGTCTTGGTGCTAACTCACTTCTTTCTGCTGCTTATTCTGGTACTGTTTCTGGACCGGAAGCTATGCGCTGGGCTAAAGTAGGAGAAAAAGGTTCAGAACTTACTGATGAAGAATTGCAAAAAGCAGAAAACGAATGTCGCGCGGAATATCAAGCTATCTTAAAAATGGATGGCCCAGAAAATGCGCATCAACTTCACCACGAACTTGGTGATTTAATGAACAAATATGTTACCATTGAACGTGTAAACAAAGACCTTGATTACTGTTTCGATGAAGTAAAGAAAATTCTTGAACGCTGGAATAATATCGGTGTTGACGACAAATCAGACTGGGCAAACCAGGAAGGTATGTTTGTAAGACAACTTCGTAATATGATTATTTACGCTTTAGTTGTAACAAAAGCAGCACGTATGCGCGATGAGAGCCGTGGGGCTCACTACAAACGCGAATTCCCAACCCGTGATGACGAACGTTTCATGAAAACAACAATAGCTGAGTTTGACCCGGCAACACAAGAGCCTAAGATCAGCTATATTGATTTTGATTATTCATTGGTTAAACCGCGTGCTCGTAACTATGCTGTTGCTAAAAAAGGGTAAGAAGGAGGTAAAATAGTCATGGCAGAAACAAAGAAAAAAGTACATTTTATCATAGAAAGACAAGATGGTCCTAATTCCAAACCTTATACAGAAGAGTTTGAAGTTGACTATCGTCCTGCGCTTAATGTTGTTGCAGCTCTTATGGAAATTCAAAAAAATCCTGTAACAAAAGACGGTAAAAAGACAACGGCTGTTGTTTGGGAATGTAACTGTCTTGAAAAAGTATGCGGTGCATGCACTATGGTTATCAATGGTAAAGTTCAACAAGCTTGCTCAGCTTTGATTGATCACTTGGAACAACCAGTTCGCTTGGCGCCGGCTCGTACCTTCCCTGTTATCCGTGACCTTCATATTGACCGTACCGTAATGTTTGAAAACTTAAAACGTGTACAAGGATGGGTAAGCGTAGATGGATCGTGGGAAGTTCATAATGATGCTCCGCGTCAAAACCCTAAGACTGCTACTACAGCATATGAAATTTCCCGCTGTATGACTTGCGGATGCTGTATGGAAGCCTGCCCTAATGTTAACTCCGGTTCCGATTTTATTGGACCACAGCCTTTAGGACAAGTACATTTGTTCAATTTGCATCCAATTGGCGAGTATAATAAAGAAGAACGTCTAAATGCAATTATGGACAAAGGCGGCATTGCCAGTTGCGGTAACAGCCAAAACTGCGTACAAGCATGTCCTAAGGAAATTAAACTGACAACTTATATTGCTAAATTGAACAGAGACGTTAATAAGCAAGCTCTTAAGAATTTGTTCAATAAGTAGTATAAACAGAGTTTAAAGATTGCTGTCACAGAGAATCTGTGATAATATAGTAAGGTGATGTGTAGCCAAGGTTAAGCCTTGGCTACAGCTTTCACTCTTGTAGACTGAAAAAAATATTTATAAAAAGTATTGACTATTATGTAACCTTATGATAGAATAATATTTGTGATTGACGGGGCGTGGCTCAGTTTGGTAGAGTACCTGGCTTGGGACCAGGGGGTCGCAGGTTCGAATCCTGCCGCTCCGACCACAATTACGCGGGTGTAGCTCAATGGTAGAGCCCTAGCCTTCCAAGCTAGTCACGTGGGTTCGATTCCCATCACCCGCTCCATTAATTAATAATAGCATTGTCCCAGTAGCTCAGTTGGATAGAGCAACGGCCTTCTAAGCCGTGTGTCGGGAGTTCGAATCTCTCCTGGGACGCCATATAATTTAAAATGTTAACCAGTGTTCAATCAGAATGCTGGTTTTTTATATTTAAGCAGGAAGCTTTAGTTTTAATAGTAAAGACTAATTCTATAATATCGTTTGAGATTTTTGTATAACATAATAAGCTTAACAAGAAACGGTGGATATTATGGATGTATTAAGTAAACGTAAAAGCTACGCCCGTATGGGGGATATTTAGTATTGGATCTGTAAAGAAAAAAGCCAGTAACGTATTGTAGTGCGTTACTGGCTTTTTTTAACCAAGAGTCTTAATGATCACATGGCAGAAAGTTGACCACGGTAGCTCTTGTGAAAGCTCTATGCTTTTAGTAAATTTAAAGTTCTTTTTCTATACCGCCCTTGAGATGCGTTTCGGTATATTGGACAGGGTTATCTGTTGATCCAGAAGACTTCAACTCTTGGTACAATTTTTGCTGTTTGTCATCGGGTAGTTTTTTGACGAATTGATTAATTTCTGGCGGTGACGATTTAGCATTAGAATCTTGCGCACCATAATTGACATGTCTCTTAGGCATATAGCACCTCCATCTTTAGTACTTATATTTAGTATGTCCAAAAGATATATGAAAAGTCTTCAAAAACTATTTGGAATCATTAGCAGCTTTATATTCAACTGTGATGCAGGCCCACCAATATTTAACCGTTTAGAAAACAAAATCACCCTCCACACTTAAGGGCAGAGGGGAATTTATTAGCTGTTATTCAATCGTCAAATTCCTGACAAAAGGGCTTTGACGGTAATAAGCAGCAGTGCTACTCCGCTAAGCGTGAAGAGCCAACCCCTTCGAGCTTGCTTGATACGTATATTGTATCGGCCAACCCAAATCAGCGTAATAGCTAAAAGAAATAAACCTAATAAGCCAACAATATCAACCCAATTTGACAATTCTATCACTCCTGTTAACAACGATGCAAATAGAGTCCATAATAGTAGTATTATTCTCTAGTTTTAACGGGAGTACCTGCAATTAGATATATTTTTGAATATATCTAATTGTCCGGGAGGAAGAAGATAGACAAGGGTATAAATAAAAGATTTTAAGGGTAATATTGGTAAAAAAGTAATAGGGGGCAGAAGTTTGAGATTTTATGTTACTAAGGAAGTTTTTGAAAAGTTTCCAACCGCTTGTTTTGGTGTGGTAGTCGTTGAAGGGTTTAAGTCTGGTTCACCTGATAAAGTATCTGAAATGCTCAGTTCAGCAGTTGCGACTGCGCCGGTAACATTTTCCGAGGGAGTCAAAGCTCATCCTAATATAACTGTATGGCGGGAAGCCTTTGTTGATATGGGACTTAATCCTAATAAGTTTCTCAGTTCAGTTGAAGCACTAAGTTCAAGAGTGGTTAAGACTGCTAAGTTGCCTAGTATAAACTTTGTTGTAGATTTGGTTAATTCATTGTCACTAAAGTACGTTTTGCCAATGGGCGCACACGATATTAATCTTATACAAGGAGATATTTCACTGAGACTTAGCCGACTTGGCGATAAGTTTACTCCTTTTGGATCAGATCAAGCAGAGGAAGTACCGGAAGGTGAAATTGTCTATGCTGATGATCAGGAAGTTCGCACTAGGCGTTGGGTATGGCGTCAAGGTGAAAGAGCAAAGATTCAGCCGGAGTCTAGCAGTATTTTCTTTCCAATCGATGGGTTCTCTCATGTTAATAAAGGTGATGTAATAGTGGCGCGCAATGAATTGGCGGACCTTTTAGGCAATATGTGCAGTTCGGTTAGGGTTCATTTTGTAGATGTTGATAATCCAAGTATCCATTTAAATCAATCGGATAGATTATAAGAATAACATGATGATGGAGCCAAATGGATATTACTGTCGGTGATGGTCAATGCTTCGTAGGTGAGAGTAATTAACACAGCTTTCTGAGCACTGAGTAAATTTAAATCAAACGTTCATTTTAGATGATCTTTAGTTTGCGTGAAAAGTACATATACACATCGAAACGTTTCTTGACATGTAAAGTTGTTGCGGATATAATGATAAATAAATCATTAAGTGTATACAAAAAACAGATTTGATCCGTAAATAACGAGTGTATCTCAGTCTTCTGATGAATTTCGGTCAGGCAAGCGATACAGGTGCAGTGTTTGCACTAACCATTGGGTATAAAACACCCCAGCGGAAGGTCGTTACCATTCTGCTGGGGTGTTTTATAGTATTTAGAAAGAGTTAATTTTTCCGAAATGAAATATAAAAATCTAAAAGGAGGTAAAAAAATGACAGAAAAAACAATGACTGCTACGCAAGGCGCTTTAACCGCTAACTCTATCTATGGGAGGGTCGGACTTGTCCTAATTCTATTTTTCACGTTATTAGTTGCTTATCTGGATAGAGTGAATGTTTCAGTACTATTGGCTGATCCGGCTTTTCTGACTGACATGGGCATTAAAGGCCAGCCTATTCAGATGGGAATGCTAATGACCAGTTTTCTAATAGCTTACGGTCTGTCAAATGTTCTAACAGGGCCATTAGGTGATTGGCTAGGACCACGCAAAGCTATGTCAATTTCGATATTATTGTGGATAGTAGCTGTTTCGTTCGGGGGATTAGCAACAACCTTTTCTCTCATGATTATATCACGTGTCATTCTTGGTATTGGTGAAGGTATGCACTGGCCTATGCAGAGTACTTTTGTAAAGAACTGGTTTCCCCCGCATGAACGTGGTAAGGCTAATTCGGTTTGGCTGCTTGGCCTGATGATAGGCCCAGCAGTTGCAATGCCCTTGTTTACAGCATTTGTATCTGGCTGGGGCTGGAGACTTAGTTTCTGGGGACTGGCTATATTGGGACTTATTCCACTTATTTTAATTTGGTTTTTTACATCGGATCGCCCGAATGAAAGCAAATATATCAGCAAAGATGAGCTTGCTTACCTCAAAGGTGAACTTGATAAGGAAGCAAAAGCAGAACAAACTGCCTGTAAAATGAGCTTGAAGGCTAGAATTAAGACCTTTATTCTTGATTATCGTTTTTGGTCATTAACACTATGCTATTTTGCAATAGCCTGTGAATTTTGGGGCATTATGGCCTGGCTGCCTTCTTATCTTAAGGTTGCCCGCGGATTTTCCTGGTCGCAGATGGGAGCACTTTCGTCATTGCCTTATATATTAGGAGCGTTTAGTGTACTATTATTTGGTCATTACTCTGATAAACTTGGACGACGGGCGCCCTTTCTTATGCTATCGCAGTTTGCTACAGCATTCTTCATTTATCTAGGTGCTATAGTTACTGATAACTTTACCAGTGCAATACTAATATCCTTTAGTGTAGCGTCAGTTGCATGCGGTCTGCCGGCTGCCTGGTCCTTATTGCAAAAGATTGTCCCAGCAAATACAGTCGGCACAGGAGCAGGGGTTATGAATGGCGTATCAAATGGCTGCTCAGCCTTTTCACCAGTGCTTATCGGCTTATTTATAAGTATGACAGGGTCATATATGGGCGGATTGATGTTTCTTGTTGGGATTGGCATACTAGGCGGTTTATCGATGATTGCGCTGACTATCAAGAAATATTAATTATCGTCGAGTTTTACTATCCTCTTACCGGGAATTATTGGTATAATAGAGGGGGCAGTTAAACCAGATGTCTCACTGGTGCTTAAAGTATCAACAAGTGACTGGTGTGACAAGCAATTTAGGAGGAATCGGTATGTTAAAAGAATTTGCATTTGGTTTTGGCGATGGAGAATTTAAAGTCTCTTTGCCTGAGGAAAAAATCATTAATATTGTTGAAGGCAAGCACGTTGCAGCTATAGAAGATGTGCCTGCTGCCGTTAAGGCTGCTTTAAGCAACCCAATAGGTACTCCTCCTCTTACTGAGGTAGTAACTAAGGGGGACAAGGTTGTTGTTATTGCCAGTGATATAACTCGTAAATGGGTTCGTCACGATTTGTTCTTACCAACCTTACTCAATGAGCTTAATGCGGCTGGTGTGCCTGATTCTGATATCACACTTGTTGTTAGCTTAGGTGCGCACCGTTACCATACTCATGAAGAGAACGTAGCAACTTATGGTCAAGAAGTAGTTGACCGCATTACTATCGAACAAAGCTACGCGCCTAAAACCGAAGAATTTGTACTTGTTGGCACAACTTCACGTGGTCATGAAACATATATAAATAAGCATGTAGCAAATGCTGACAAGGTTATCCTAACTGGTGGAATTGTATACCACTTAATGGCAGGTTTCGGAGGCGGGCGTAAGGCTATTATGCCTGGGGTCTCTGGCTATTCGAGCATTCAGAAAAACCATAGCTTATGTTTACATGATGAAGTAGGCAAAGGCGTCAGCCCACGCTGTATCTCAGGTAAACTTGAGGGAAACTTTATGCATGAGGATATGTCCGAGATGGCTAAACTGGCAAATCCGGCTTTTCTCCTCAATGCAGTATTCACTCCTGATGGGGAATTCGCACGATTTGTTGCTGGCCACTGGTATGATGCATGGCTAGAAGGCACTAAGACAGTGGAAGATATATTTGGTGTTCCTGTTACCGAAAAAGCTGACCTTGTTATTGCATCGGCTGGAGGATTCCCCAAAGATATTAACCTGTATCAAGGCTCTAAAACGATTGATAATGCGTATATGGCTGCTAAAGAAGACGGTGTTGTTATCCTGCTCCTCGAGTGCCGTGATATTATGGAACCGCCTGATTTTAGCGGCTGGTTCAACTACGAGTCGCTTTACGACCGTGAAATAGCACTGCGGGAAGGTTTCACAGTTCCAGGATTTATAGCCTTAAAATGCGGCTCATTGTGCAGAAAGATACCTCACATCCTTGTTACTTTGCCTGAAAATAAAGAATTTGTTGAGAAAGCTGGCTTTATTGCTGCTACAACGTTAGATGAAGCAATAGCAATAGCCGAAGAAAAGCTTGGACGTAAAGACTACAAGGTAACTGTTATGGCTCATGCGGCTAATACTGTGCCAATTATTAAATAAAATAACTGAGAAAAAGATAGAGGGTAAGGGCAGTTCAAGGCTGCCTTTACCCTCCTTTTTTTTCAGCTGCCTTAGATTCTTATTGGCTTAATGTGTACTAATCATTGAATACGTGCCATACACTATCTATGTACATGCATGGATGGGAGAGGGTGCCAATGAAAGTCTTAATAGTCCTTGTATTTAGTGTCTTCTTAGGGATAATGCCGGTTTCTGCGGCAATCGCACCGGTGATTGATCGCGTTGATGTAAGTGATAAGGTAGTAGCACTTACGGTAGAGGATATACAAAACGCAAATGATTTAGAGCAGCTTGTAAGTATTTGCGAGAAGGAAAATATCAGGGTGTCTATTTTTATGAGTAGTAAATTTATTGAAGCAAATGGACTGCTTGTAAAAAAAACTTTTGATAAGGGCTATGAGTTTGGTAATTATGGTGTTAATCATAAGTACTGGGGCGAAGCCAAGGAAGAAGATATTGCCATGGAATTAAAAGCGGCCGGTGAGGTATTGCAAAAAGCCACCGGGTCAACGGCTAAACTAATTCGACCACCTTATGGCTATTATGAGAATAGCTTTTTACAAGCCGCGGCAATTATGACAGAGGGAAGAGTTGTTCGCGGAATGGATACCAGCGACTGGACCTTAAAGACATCACAAGCAATTATTGAAAAGGTGAAGAATTCTACATCCTCTGGTGATGTTATCAATATTAATATGCAGGTGAAACCAGCGGTAGCTGCATTGCCTGAGGTTGTAAGTCAATTAAAAGGCATGGGCTATAAGATAATTACCGTATCAGAGCTTGTAGCAAGAACTCCAGCTAAGCTGCCGCCTAAACCGGTAGTGATTAAGCCATTCGCCGTATTTAGTCATTTATCTGTAGATACTCCTAAAGTGGCGCTCACCTTTGATGATGGAGGCAGCAGATATCGTGTAACTGAAATATTGGATATATTAAAAGCTTATGGTGTTCCCTGCACTTTTTTTCTGTCCGGAAATTGGGTTGAGAATAACGCTGAATTAGCTCAGCGCATGTGGTCTGACGGCCATGAAATTGCTAATCATTCTTATTCCCATCCAGCTTTTACTATGCTGGGAAGAGATGAGATAGAGAGTGAACTTGCCAGTGTTGAAGAAGCGGTAAAGAGGGGGACTGGGCAGGCTATTATAAAATACTTTCGCCCGCCTTATGGTGATTACAATGCTTCAGTAGCGCAGGTAGTAAAAGAAGTTGGATACCAGGCGATTGTGCTTTGGGATATTGACACTCGAGACTGGAGTGGGGTTTCGGCGCAGAATATGATTAATAGAGTACTTAATCAGATTTCCAGCGGTTCGATTGTATTATTTCATTTACATGGTGCCAATACGCCTGAGGCGATATCAGAAATCATTCCTTCTCTCAAGGCGCAGGGGTATACTCTTACAACTATAAGTAATATGCTTGAATAGGAATTCCAACTATTTGCTAAGACTGATAGTGTAGCATGGAATAATTTGGTTATAACTTTATGTTGACAGCACCAACAATAAACTATATAATATACAAGTAATCGCAATTATGACTCCGTAGCTCAGCTGGATAGAGCGTTTGACTACGAATCAAAAGGCCGCAGGTTCGAATCCTGCCGGGGTCACCATTTTGATTATATGGATAAGATTAATCTAAAAAAGCTTGCGACAAAAATAAAAAAGTGTTGACATAAACTGTTCAATATGATACAATATTTTTTGTCGTTAAGAAATGATTTATGGTGGCTGTGGTGAAGTGGTTAACACGGCGGATTGTGGCTCCGTTATTCGAGGGTTCGAACCCCTTCAGTCACCCCAATTTCTACAATGATTTTAGTTACCTATAGCTAGGGGCGTAGCCAAGTTGGTAAGGCAACGGACTTTGACTCCGTCATGCGTTGGTTCGAGTCCAGCCGCCCCTGCCATTTATGATCCACTAGCTCAGTTGGTAGAGCACCTGACTTTTAATCAGGGTGTCGATGGTTCGAGCCCATCGTGGATCACCATTTAACTAATACGCGGGAGTGGCGGAACTGGCAGACGCACTAGACTTAGGATCTAGCGCTTTACGGCGTGCAGGTTCAATTCCTGTCTCCCGCACCACAAGTGAACA
>Ga0074195_1002938_pt1 | contig 17275 bp, 2 predicted proteins | sample EPASupsiteHSE623_FD_64525 | JGI IMG/M metagenome (GOLD analysis project Ga0074195, IMG submission 64525) | Bioremediated contaminated groundwater from EPA Superfund site, New Mexico - Sample HSE6-23 | ecosystem: Environmental > Aquatic > Deep subsurface > Groundwater > Contaminated ...
ACTTCTTCCGTATCACCCCGGCGGTGAGCGGCACCTGGACCTTCAAGGTCTATTCGGCCTTCGACGCCGTCATCGACCTCTACAGCGGCGCCTGCACGTCGTTCATCGACTGTGAGGATTACAACAGTGCCAACGCGACCGATACCATGACCTACAGCTTGACGGCGGGAAACACCTACACCGTCGTGGTCGACAAGTACAAGACCACCGATTCGGGGACATACACCCTCGAGATCATGGCGCCGACCGACAACGGCAAACGGGCCTATTCATGGATAGACGACACCAACAACGGCTACACCAACTGGGACAGCGGCGAACCGAGCAACAGCGCGGGGAACGAAGCCTGCGGCGAACTCAAGATAGGCAGCACCACCTACGGGAAATGGAACGATCTTCCCTGTAACAGCGGCGCGGCGCTCCATGCCTATGTCTGTGAATATATTTCATCCATCTGCGGCGACAATGTCGTGGAAGGGATCGAAGAATGCGATGACGGCAACCTTACCGACAACGACGGCTGTGACGCCAACTGCCGGCCGACCGGTTGCGGCAACGGCCGGGTGACCGGCGCCGAACAGTGCGACGATGGTAACGTCATAGACATCGACGCCTGCAACAACGACTGTACCTATCCGTGCCCCGAAGGCTGGACATACAGCACCGCGACCGGCGAGTGCTACAACCTCTACGGCGTCGGCGCCACCAAGACATGGATAGAAGCCGATGCGGCGTGCGAGACCGCCTACGGCAACGGCACCACCCTTTCGACCATCGCGACGCAGGCCGAGAATGACTTCGTCTTCAACTACGTCAAGAACACCAAGGCCTACAATGGCAATATCTGGATCGGCCTCGAAGGACAATACGCCTATCCCGCCTTCGGCAACGAGATCTGTTCTACCTCGTGGATAGCGCCCACCATGGGTCGCAAGTACAGCGGTTACATCGGTACCGGCACCGGCACCGTTGATCCGTCCGGTTGGTGCGACATGCCGGGCAAGGAGAACTTCTTCACCTTCACCGCCGGGGCGACCGGCCTCTGGACCTTCCGCGTTTACAGTCAGTTCGATGCGGTCGTTCACATCTACAGCGGCGGTAACTGCGGTTCCTACCTCGACTGCGAGGATTACTACGCCGGCAACGCGACCGACACACTGCAATACGAACTTGCGGCGGGCCAGACCTACACCGTCGTGGTCGACAAGTACAGCACGACCGATGCGGGCACCTATACCTTAGAGATCATCGCGCCGCGTAACTACGAGACACGCGCCTACTCGTGGATAGACGATACCGACAGCTCCTATCTCAACTGGGACAGCGGTGAACCGACCGACGTCACCGAGTCGTGCGTCGAGATGAAGATCGCTACCACTACTAATGCCAAGTGGAACGACCTCGCCTGCAATAGTTCATCGGTGAAACTCGCTTACCCCTGCGAAACGCCGGGCAACATCCTCGCCATGACCAACAAGGCGGCCATCACCACCCTCGACCTCAGCAATCGGGGCCTCACCAGTTTGGAGGGAATAGAAGCGTTCACGAATCTTCAAGTACTGAATGTTTCGAATAATTATCTTGTTACGCTAGATGGGTTAGAGGAATGTTTAGCATTGACCGAACTTAATATTTCAGGCAACACGCTGGACAATATTTCCCTTCTTTACAACATGCCGAATCTGAATTCAGTAACATTTACCGAAACAACCAACTACACCTCCGTGACGTTAACACGAGGAGCGGACAGCCTAGAAGCTTTTCTTGATAATATCGTTCTCTTGGTGTGGTGGGCCAACCCTTATAAAGAATTAACGTCACTGATTGTTCGTTATTCCTTTGATCGAGCTATAAGGTTTCCTTTTGTAACAGGAAAAATAGAGAAAAATCTTGCTTGCAGTGAGTGTAATAAATGGGACGGCGTTTCCAACGTAGAGATGGAGCTACTGCAAAGTGATGTTGGCTTCATGTCATGGATTCCACTTAGGTCAAGATCGGCGGTAAAGATTAGTGGGACATATGACAATCAACACTACAACATATCGGATCATCTGCAAATAGGCAAATATCAACCAGCAAACGTCTACAATGCTACTAATACTTACACACCATTGTTGGCGCCGCCAACGATCATCAATCCAGCAAATGGAATTACCATCAGTTTCTGGGCAAAAGCAACTGGACTCCAAACATTGGTGGGAAGATACCATGCCAGCAATGGCACTTTCTTTGATATCCAATTGGATAATGGACAGATCGTGCTGAGGAAAAACAATACTTCAATATCCCCAATAGTATTTGATTCGACCAGCTATATTCCCACTCCTGGGTGGACACATGTGGCAATTACCGTTCAGAATGCTATTGATAGTATAAGAGTGAAAGAAATATACATCAATGGATTATCGTTGTTGGCAGATGATATTGTGAATGTGAATAATAAGCTAAATATATTTAACGGGATAGCAGGCATAGCAGCTCTTCCACAAGATGCCATAGATTTTCAATGGAAAATAGGGAGCGGGGCAAACAATTTATTGTTGGACGAGTTCCGAGTGCATAATGAAATCTTGGATGCTGCTCATATTAAAGATCTCTATTATGGCAGAACTTGCCCTTCGGGATACTTGCATGATCCAGAATATACTCAAATCCCGGGATTTTGCGTACAGTGCGGCAATGGTGCGATAGAAGGGTCGGAACAATGCGACGACGGCGCCAACAATGGCACCTACGGTCATTGTGAAAACGACTGTTCAGGCATTGGAGAACATTGTGGAGACGGTAATCTCCAGACGGCAAATGGCGAAGCGTGTGATGATGGGAACGATGCGAATGGTGATGGCTGCGATAGTCAATGCACAGTGGAAATGGGATGGGAGTGTGAGCTTGCCTTGGACATGGGACCGATGATATGTACTTGTGCCGAAGGATATCATACGGAAGATGACTCCTGTCAGTCGGATACTCAAAAAGTTGCTTGCGAAGGAACGAAGCCTGCCAATGCTCATTGGTTCAAAAACGGATCGGTAGCTGTTGACGAAAATGGTGAATACGAACAAACATGGAATGTTGACACGCAGCAGTATTTCCCTGCGCCAACGGAATGCGACTGGATATGCAATGCCGATTACGCACAAGAAACGATAGGTACGGAAGAGTTCTGTCGCAATGAAAAAAGCGTCCATTGCCTTACCCCCGAGAGGCCAACGAACTCTGTAGTTATCGATAAGAACTATGACATTCATTACACCGATGAGGCGGGATGGGAATCTGTGCCCGAGTGTGAATGGCGTTGCAGCACCGGTTATTCACAAGAAAAAGCATCGCCGCTCTTCACTATGATTGATCTGGCGGATATCATCAGTGTTGATGCCAAGGGCATGGCTACCTATAGCACTACAAGAACAGCTCTGATCTTTGCTATCATTTCAGATAATGACGACGACGGTGGATATTACTTGCGAGGGCTGCTTTCCCCCGGACTTGCTTGGGCGATAGTCAACATCACAGCCGAAACAGAATATGTAGAGATCGCGAACCTTGCAAAGCAATTAAAGAATGAACTTAATGAAGTGATAACTTCCGGCAACGATCTTTATCACAACGCTATTGCAAATAGCGTGGCGATATCGCTCAATGAGGAATTGTTGACTCGTTTCAACAATAATCCACAGGGAGATGAACTCGTTTATCTCAACAGGCGGTTCATCGATACCATTCTTACTCCATACCTATTGGAGGGGCATGAATGGGGGGAAGAGGTCTGTGTCAATTACAAAGAAACTCCGTGTGACAAACAAACGGCCAAGTGGACCGCATCGGTTGGTTCAATTCCTGAACCGGTCTACTATTACTTCTCGGAGAATCGGGAATATCCCATTATCGCGACTTATGTGACAGGGGCATGGAATATTCCGACGTGCGAGTGGACTTGTAAAGAAGGGAACATTCTCAATTCCAATATTCCCCAGTACACGCAATGTCTTCCCGAAGACACCATAGTGTTTTACGACGATAATTTCCGGAAGTGTGTTCAGGAAGAACTTCAGAGGCTCAGAGAGGAGGACCTGCTACCGCTTCAAGAGTCGGATCCCACACTTCTAGGGCAGGTTCTGACTTTGTTCAACCAGTATATTTCTTACTCCGATGTGCAGAGCATCCGGATACTTGATTGCAGTTATGATCCGACAAATCCGAAAATCATCAATCTCCCGGGTGGTGGCACGGCCGAAATAGGAAGGATCCGCAATATTGAAGGGATTCAGTATTTCGGAAATTTGGAAGAGCTGTATCTTTCAGGCAACGCGATCATTGACTACAATCCCCTTCGCTCAATGGGAATAGATGGTTTCCATGAATACTACAAACGAGATCCCATCTGCAAGAACTGGCCCGGCAAGGTGGATATATATCAGGCGATTCATGAAACGACGGATACAGAATTCCCGTATCAAAGCATAATTGCTCGGATGTGGAAAAAGAGCATCGAAATAGATTCGACAGGAAAAGTACAGGAACTCTTTGCTGCATTGAATGAAGAGGCAGAACCTGTCTCTGTAGATAACTATCCGTGTTCTGGGAGAAATTCAATTATTGTCCGTATTACGCCGGACAAGGCAGCGCCTGATCACTACGAAGATCATTACCTGTGCGACAAAATCATACAGGAAGACATGCTCGACATCGAATTGCACGGCGATGCGCGGATAACCGACCATATCAGTGAACTCACCTCTACCGTTGGTTGCGGAAATCTATACAGATTTATTGAGTACGGCTACAAGTACAGCGAAGAACTTTTTGATGACCTTGTTAAAGAACCGTTCACGATTTGTGGCGCAAATAGTACCTCGGACCCGGTCATAATTTCAGAGCGTGTTCCACACGATGGCGTACTTGCAGAGATCGATGAGGTGGAAAAAGAATGTGGTCGTTATCAGGGTGCGTTGAAGACCACGATAACCGGATCGCCGATCGATCGATACAGTGGTGCCTATCTGATCGGCAATGATGAAAAATTTTCCGATACCAACACCATCTACTGCGACGATACCGGAACCAACCAACCGGTCAACATAGTGGTCGAAACCGATCAAGAATCTTGTCAATACTACACTTCCCTCGACAACGACAATCAGGTCATAATTAATGAACAACGCCGTCCCGGCAAACGGCTCTATATCGGCTACCGGAAATCACCTCAATTGGTGGCGCTCGACATTTCCGACAATATCAATGAGGTGGCCAGCGACTGTCGGAGTGTATGGGACCTTTCTCCGTTGAGCGATCTTACGAATCTGAAGTATCTTAATCTCTCCGGTCTGAAATTGTTGGAGTTAGGATCCTGTGCCGAGTCAACGGTTACGCCGCGTTCTTTGCGTCCATTGAAGTCATTGAAAGATCTGACTTGGCTCAATGTCTCCGACAATAAATTCCTTCCCGAAGTTCTTCCGGGAGAAGAAAATTCTCTGGCGTCTCCTTTGGAAATGCCCTATGTCTCCAACATGAAAGGCATTCGATGGCTGGCACCCTTTACGAACTTAAAATATCTCAACATCGCGAGCACGGGGGTCACCCTTCTCAACCCGCCATTGCCTGCTGAAGAGGAGGAATGTGCTTGTGTGGGGCAGATACCCGCACCTCAGGAATCATCAGATCTGAATAAATTATTTTATCCTGATGATCCTCAATGGGTGAACACCTCAACCGATTCACCATTTCATTGCAAACTCTCTTTCGCAACCTCATCGCACATAAAAATGCCGAAAGATAATTGGGAGCATGTAGAAACAATAAGAATAAATTCTAAAATAACCACAGATTACCATGACGATCTTAGCGCTGGTCAATCGGTCGAGGCAAATACTACATATATGATTGTCTTGACGGCAAAGAACGAAAATGGAACGATAATACTCCCGACTCGGTCCCTTCCGGTGGAGATCAATAATCAAGAAAATAATTATAGCTATTCTTGGACTATTAATGAAGAACTTCGGGCCGCGCTAGCTGATCAGACAATAACCTTTCTTCAAACAGTAAGTGTTTGGGTGAAAGATGATGGACTTCTCCTGGGAGGAGGATCGGCACAAGAGCTATTTGGATACTGTACCGATGATCTCTATGCCCCACGACTTCTGGATACAATAAACTTTGAAGAATTGATTCTGACGTTCCAATCGCAACCTCTGTGTGAACAGTTTATCTCCGACACGGGCTCTTCTGATACCTGTAAATGCGATATACATACCGGTGTTTGCAGCGGAGAAAAGAAAGTGACCCCGTTCCTTTTTGATAAACTGCAAGGGCTAGAACACATTGATTTTTCTAATAACCAACTCGCTGATACGATACATGCCGAGATCTATGACAGGTCGGAAGAGCCGACATATCGAACAACGGTGATGCCCCTGACATCGCGACTGCGTGGCTTTGAAAATCTGACAGAGCTGACAGGTTTGCGTGCAAGAAATAGTGGTTTGAGGCAAACAAGCGGAGTGCCTATGGTTGAGGACGACCTCGTGCACTTGGCTGATCTTACCAAAATGCGCTATCTGGATCTTGCTGGCAACAACATTTATTCGATCGCTCTTTTAGAGAAATTGACCGAACTCGAATACCTCGACATTTCCGACAACAGGTTGGTTGATAATGCAACTACTAAACGGTTGATCGAAATCGAAGGATGTACCAAATTACGGGAACTGCGGGTCAACAATACGTTGCCTTACAGTGCGGGGAATAGAAATGGCATCATCGACATCACGCCTTTGGGCAAACTCAACAATCTTCAACGCCTCGACCTGAGCAATAACCAGATACAAGTAACGATTCCCACGGAGATGCCGCAAGGCAAATTCAACAGCCTGCACGAACTGTATCTGATGGGCAACAATGTCCGGTTGATCTCGTGGATAACGAACAACGCGCCCGAATTGAGGGTTCTCGATCTTCAGGGCAACGCGATCCCGACGATAGATGGTTTGCAGAAACTATCACGACTTGAGCGGATAAACCTCTTTTATAACTGTCTGCATGCTGAAAATGTCTTTGATCCGATAGCGGCATTGATGCCTCCGAGCGGCGTATTGGATGAGGATTATGTTTGGGGCGCAGAGGAAGAGGGACAATTGGATCCGGAAGATCCGCGTTGCGGAACAATAGACACCACCTTCTGCGGCAACGGCATAAAAGATATCGGTGAGACGTGCGATGGTGACAGGATCCTTTGCACAAATCTTTCGAGCGAAAGCTATAGAGGAGGCTTTGCCTATTGTAACTCCACTTGCTTGGGATGGGATACTCGTTATTGCATAGCAACAGCCAACTCCGGCGGTGCATGGACCGCTCCCGATTCCGGCCCGTCTCACGATCCGGCGGTGTGCAGCGGTCGCGGAGTGTCTGCTACCAGCTCTTCCGGTAGCGCTTATTGTCTGTGCGACGAAGGCTATCATTCGGAAGGTTCGTTCTGCATAGCCGATGCCGTTGAAGAAGATGTCACACCCGATCCGGCCGATGTCGTCTGGGATACCGAATGTGAAATGCCGACGATAGAGCATTGTTACTCCGAATCCTACCGTAACGATCCTTGCGGGAAAGCGCATGCGGCGACCTGTGACGATATCATGCGGATATGCGAGATGATCGACGGTGTCTGTTGCATCGCGAAAAGAGACTCGGCCGACTCTTCCTCCTGTGATCCTGCCTACCTCGGTTATTGCCATACTATGTCGTATGAAGGCAAAACTTATTGTTCACGTTCCAATCCCATGCCGAACGGCACAAATTACAAAGGATGTTTCTTTACCTCGTTCATGGGGGGAGCGCCTGCTTGCGTGAATGCTGACTTCTGTTTGCCTCTGGAGATAACAACGGAGGATAACACCTCCGCAGTAACGATTTGTGTCCCGGAGAAGACCGTCGTGAATTATGACTATATTAAAGAGGCGCCGGATCATATAACTTCGGTGACACCTACCGGTATGCCGATACCGGCTCTGACAAAAACGGTCTATTCGCCGGTTGACGGGAACAAGAAAGTAGTGGTGCGTCTACCGGAACCGACATTCCGATTCTATGGGTCGATCACATCGTTCTCCTCGTATTTCCAGAAACGACAGGCTACCTTCCACAACCTGATCCGTCCGGTGACAATCAAATTTTCCAAAACGCTGGATCCCGCATTGTCCAAAAACAACAGAGTTATTTGCGACGACACCTCTGTGCCGCCAAATTGCACTCAGGGCACCGATTTCTTTGATAAGTTCCGGGATGACAAAGGTGTTACCGGAGATACCGATGGAGATGGTTATTCGGAATACCTGCCTGTTCTGAATGTTGTATCTCAATTTGACCCCAAAGATGAACTTATCAATGAGAGGTATAATTATGATCTTATTGAAGCATTAGGTTGCTGGCAATACGGCGCAAATTGTGGCGTTCAAAGTCTGCTGCTTTCTCCGGGAAGCGGAGAAGAAAATGTGATAAATAGCGTTCTGGAAGATTTTGCATATGGAAAACCGCTTACCTCATGTGAACACTATGCCTATGCCAAGTATTACGATTACTCGCGGTACATGGACTACGCGGCGATCTACGAAGAGGATCCCTACACGCTTATCGCCAAGACGCTGGCGGTGACGAGCGACACCAAGGAACCGCAGGCATTCAATCAACTCAAGATTGGAAATACCGGAATATCCTTCAGCCGTCTCGGTATTGAGGAGATATCCGACGATCTCGACGCGAAGGCTGTCAATGTGGCCCGCCGTGCGGAACTATGGAATCATCCGCTCGTCAGCCCTAATCCTCCCAAGAGGAGCCGGAATCTCTTTTCGGAATTCCTGACGCATGTTTCCAAAGATAAAAACGATTCCAATGAAGCTCTGATCCCTCACATTCGCAACGGGATTTATCTGGTTCCGTTCAATGATTACTACCAATTCGTCGTTCCCAGTAACATCATATCCACGGTCTGTCTGCCCAACAATGACGGTATGGTCGGCGTTGATCAGGGATTGTGTGGAATTCAGACGGAAACGGATAGTTTTAGTAGTTATTTTAACCGTGTGTGGGTCGGACATCCTGACTGGCAAGCCAAGAAAGAGCTATTACTGCAAGCCCAGAGTCAGATCCAGCTTCTCGAAGATCGCCTTGTTCAGTTGTTGTTGTACCGCGCCAACATCGAGACGGTCTGGAACGAGAAGAAACAAGAGGCCCGTGCGGCGAACCCGAACGAACGGGGATTGTTTGACATTGCCGACATAACGGAGAATACGCGGGAAGTGCTCTCGAAACTCAGCCTCTATGCCGATGTGTCACATATCCGTAAAGTGGTCGACATAGAAGATCCCGAGATCATCAAACGGTACGATGCGGGCGAATTCAGCGACGCGCGTGCGGTCGAACTCGGCCGTCTTGCGGAGATCAAGCGACTCCGGGGAAAACTGGAAGCCGATATTCGTTCTGCGCGGTATGAAGAATCGACCAACGCTCGACGTTTATGGGACAACTATCACTTCGGGAAGAACCAATATCTTATCGACGCGAATGCTTCGGGTGAGGCGCGGGCGGCCCTGTATCCGAACGGCGAAACGGAACACCTCATAGAAACGGTTCTGGCCGAGATCGATGCCAAGATACTTGAGACGCTCAAGATCGCGCGCGGCGAACCGACCGATCCCGCCATGACGATGAAGATCACGGAGAACGGCGGAACCGAAAGAGTCATTCGTTGCGTACAAGGATCCGAACCCGACAACCTGCCGGTAAGCTCCGAGTGCACGTGGAAACCGGAAAACTTTGCGAAGCAGATGAAGAACTTCATCAATCCAAAGTACTACGAAGAGGCGTACAAACAATGTGATTCGATGACCGGCAACATGACGCATGCCTTCGAAACGACGGTCGAAGGGGGACGATCAGTCCCGCCCGCGCTTTCGAAAATGCCTATGATGTATGTGGGTGTTCCCACCTGTTCATGGACATACACCAATGTCAACAATACAGGGAACAATTGCATCTCCATCCCGGAGTGGCGATTGATAGGAAAACCATATATAAATTCGAACGATTACGGATCTGAATTGTTCATGTACTATTATCCATGGTCTTCGTTGGCAGGATCGATAACCAACGCCGCCACACCGGAAGAGCTGAAGGAGATCCGTGAAACGATCAAGGCATGCGAAGAGGAGGCTGTCGATAATCGTCTTCCCATGAATTTCGGCGCCGGCGAATATGAATATGCGCTCAATGGCGATTCCGATCATCTCGTCTTGGTATTTGTCGATGAGCAGGGGAATAAAACAAGTTGTTGGAACAGTAACGGCACATGGAATTCCCTCTGTGCGCAACGAGATGTGACATTGGAGGATAAGTATAGAGCAAGAATAGATACTTCCGGTAATATCAATGCATTGAAGGACTGGATCTCGTTCGACATCTATTTCAAGGCCTACGATCTCTGGCAACGCGAGAAACAGGCGGTCGAGCGGCGTATTCAATTGGCCAAAAAGGGATATGACTTGGCTGCGGCGCGGGTGACGGCGAAGATGCTCAAGAATGTCGGCATGTTCGACGGCAAGGCGGTCGCCGCGGAAACGACGGCGACCGGAGAGGGTTCAGGTGAAACGACTACCGAAGAACCCAACAAGCCGAAGTTCCCCACCAGCATGGAAAAATGGTTCAGCGACTATCAACAGTTCGGTGTCGACAATCTGAACGCGAACTACAGCTACATCGCCGGTTTCGGGGTCAAGGACTTTATTCTCGATTTCAACCGGTTCAATCCGATGCCGTATCTGTACGATTTCGACGCGCTTCTGCCCCACATCGTCAAGGCGATCTACAAGAACAACTATAACGATTATTACAGTCGTCAGATGATGAGTTCCGTTCAGGAGGAACGGGACAAGATGGAGCTTGAGGTTAAGAAGGTGGCGCTCTGGATGCGACGCAATCTGAAGAATATCGACACGGTTCAGCAGTCGGTGGAACGGGTTCTGAAATTGGCGAAGTCATTTGACCCGGACAAGCTCAGCAAGGCATTCGACCCGAAGAGCTTGCCGATACTCGATTATGAGGCATTCGGAGAAGCTTTGGCCAAACGGTTGCTCAGAGAGATACTGGCACAGAATGTACAGAACGGCGGCAAATCACTCGAAGAACTCGAAGGCGATCTGTTGACCATCCAGAAGGCGGCTGCCAAGGCAGAGAAAAGCCTTCCGATTCAGAGCACCGCTGACTACGCCAACATCATAAATTTCCGACGCAAAGTAGAAGGGATCATCAAGAAGTATGAAGATGATTTCGAATATAACCTAAGCGTCATCCGCAAAGTGATAAAGGAGAACAAAGAGGTCGTTGAACAGTGGAGAGGAATTGTTGAGGGGCTTGCTTCGGGAAGTCCCGCGAAAATGCTGAAAGAGACATATGCTGGCCTTCTTGATCAGATCGAAGCCGATATTAAGGCCGACACATCCGAAGAGGTCGATCTGAGTTCCATAGGTGATTTTGCGGTTATCTTACCGCAGATCATCAATGTGGAAGGTGTTCTCAAGAATGCAGCTCGTGAGATCGCGCTCGATTTCTTGGAAGCCAATATCCTCAAACAGATTCCCGCCAACCGTGTTGCGTCGGTGAAACAGCGACTACAGGAATTCCGACAGATCGAAGAGCGGTTGCGAAATGCCCGTGTGGTGGGCGCGAACGGTGCGGAAGTGCGGCTTAGAAGTTTTATCGAACAAAGCATTTTAAACTATAGTACTAATAATCCGACATGCACGCCAGACGATTTGAGGCAGGATATTGAGGGTAAATTAAGAACCATATTCGTTACAAGCGACAACGCGGATGCTGCGATCCTGCAAAACAGTATCAGAACGGTGTATGCGCGACATATTGCCTATCTCTATGTGATAAAGACTGAAATACAAAAATGGATCGCAACAAGCGCCGATGTGCTTTTTGATCCCAATACCATAACTAATGTTAGCAAAGCCTTGGTTAAAATTCTCCAAGACAGGGCGAATGTTCCAACGACACAGAACACCAATGTGATCTCCAAGATGAAGCCGTATTCTGAAATAGCTACTGATCTTGGAGGAGAATTGCCTAAGATTGCGAACAAAATAAGTTTGTTAATGAGTAGTGCGGCCAACAATGGTTCGTTACAAGGGGTGTCGGATGCTATTTCGAAAATTGACCTTGGTGAAGGTGTTCAGTTGCCTAGCTTGATGTCTGTTATGGGTCTTTACCAACTGTATGAGGTGACCCCCATTACACTGCCACCGGGTGCCGAACAAGATGGTATTTATGCTTTGAAAAACGCCTACGATTCATTCTATACTATTGCAGAGATGGCTCAAGATTTCCTAGTGCAATTTGGCAACTCGCTTGCCCAGACGGACCCGATGACACTGGATTTCAGCAGTTCTACACCGGATGAGCCTTTAACTTTGAATTTGACTCTGACTGAAATGGCCTTCCCTGATTTCAACATCACTCACATCCGCCGAGCCGTCGAATCAAAAATATCAGACTTGAGCGACTACCGTGATATGTTCGCCGATCAATTGAACGGCATGAACCCGATGATCGTTATCGAGAAGATCAACGAGGATCTGAAAACACTGCGTATCCCGAGTTTCCCCTCTCTCGAAGAAGTAAGCATAGAGGGCTCTTCCGAATCGGAACTTTTCAATATACTCAACAGCTCTTCTTTTGCGGTCGCAACAGATGTCATTGAAAATGTGGGCACACTACAGATTGACGAAACCAAACTGACCAACATCCTTGTCGAGACGACGGTCGATACGGTGAAGGAATCGCTCAACTTCGATGCGCTCCTGCAACTCTTCAGTGGCGATGCCGATGCGGTCAAGGCGCTGTTCGCCGCGACGAAACAAGGAGCAGGCGATTTTGCTGACCTTAATCTGCCAATAGCCACGGGTGACGAATACAAGTTCTCAGAATTCTTAGGAGTAGCAGCTGAAAAAGTGCCCACCATCCTCCTCGATGCATTCCTCTCCCGCGGCGAAGAGATCATCCTGAAGGAACTCACCCGCGCCCCGTACGGAGAAATATGCGCCCACGCCCGCGCCGGCCTCAAACTCTTTAGCAAAGAGGTGCCGCTGGTTGAGGCGACTTGGTACCTTACCACGCGATTCAATCCCGACACCGAGACCGGGCAGTTGGTCGACCTTTCGGCCGCCCACCCGAAAGCGCGGGAATGGTTCATCAAGAATCACGGCAAGAAGATAAAACCGCTGGTCCCGTATGAGAAATACTACTTCCGCAGTTTTGCCATGTCGCTGGAAGACATCAAAGACGAAGCGATGAAATTGGGTGAAGAAGCGGCCCAAGCGGCGCTCGACGAAGCGCAAAAACGGCTCACGGAAGAACTCGCCAAAATAAACGACCCCGAGGAGTTCACCGCAAAGACCACCAGCACCGATGTGACCGATTATCCCCTCGGCGATACCGGCGAAGACTGGGCGGTCAACTTCCAGATAGGCCCCGTACCGGTCACCTTGGCCTTCGGCTTCTCGATCACGACCGGCGTCCGTACCGGGTACAGCCTCAACTACGGCCTTACGGAAGGCTTCTCCGCCGGCGGCAGTGTCGGTCCCTATCTGCGGTCGGATGCGTATCTTGCGGCGGGGATCGGGTTCGACTGGGAGATCATCGCGGCGAGCATCGGCATCCGGTGCGACCTCATGCTGTTCGATTTCTATGTACCGCTCAAGGCGCAGATGCTCCTCAAGCCTGAATTCGAGGACGGCGACATAGCGGTGAAATTCTATCTGACCTCCAGCCTCATCCCTGAATACAAAATGCTCTCCGGACAAATGTTCTTGTATGTCACTGCGCGGCTCGGCAGTTGTCCGTGGTGCATATCGGGCGACTACCAGAAACGGATATTCAAATTCGATCCGTTACTCGAAGGGACCCTCGGCAACCTGATCCCGATAAAGCCGGTGTCTATCAATCTCTTTACCCTTGGACAGGCGGTGAAACTACTCGAGTAAAGAGTTGACAAGAACCCGGCGACCGGGTAGAAAACACCGAAACCCGTTGGAGGGAACGATGAGATACCGGATATACCTACTTGCCTTATTCGCACTGCTCCTTGCCGCCTGCACCCCACCGGAAGAACCGGGCGACGACGGTATAGTTACCGACAGCGACGAAACCACCGACATCGACCCGGGAGAGCAAGTGACTTTTCCAGATCCGGCGTTCGAAGGATGCGTACGCACTTACCTCATGAAGGAAGAGGGAGCGCTTATTTATGCTTCAGAATTGGCGAGCTATTCGACTTGGGGTTGCGTCGATGCAGGGGTTGTCGATATAACGGGCATTGAATACATGGTCAATCTGGAATCTCTCAACCTTTACTCCAACCAGATCGTATCGCTCGAACCGCTCAGGAGTTTGAAAAAGGTGAGGGAATTGGCTCTACATAGTAATCAAATAGAAGATTTAGAGCCATTATCAGGGTTAACGACACTGGAAAAACTAAATGTCGGTAATAATAAAATAAAATCTTTGCAGTCGCTTAACACGCTGATAAATCTTACAGACCTAACAGTAATGACCAACCAATTAACAAGCGTAGCTGGGCTAGAGAATTTAGTCAATATGAAAGATCTTTGGATATTGCAAAACAACATTTCGGATATCAGCTTATTGAATAAGATGACGGTGTTGGAAAGACTTAATATGAAAAGTTGTCACATTCAATCCATCGAAGTAACAAAGAACTTTTTATCTCTTGACACCTTATGGATGGAAGACAACTGTGTATCCGATCTTAGCCCGGTGGATTACCTGAAAACCAACGGTGCCCTGACCAATGTAACCGGCGACACAACCGAAGAGCAGCAGAATTGTACCCTCGTTTCCGAAATGCCGATATCAATGTGACCGGATGAAGACTCCTCCCACCAACTCAAGAAAAAAAGCACTCTTGATTGCATCCATTGTTCTCGTGGTGCTCATTCTTTCAGCCTTGTTCTTCATAGCGTATCGCGGCATGCTCTTTCCCGGTCGCTATCTTCTTGACCTTCAGACCGCATACCAGTATGCCGTGACCTACAAGACCACCAGCGCCATCACCTATACGGCCGGCAAGGATGGCGAAACGGCGGCCTTCTCCGGATCGACCGATTGCAACTTCACCATAAGCTTTACCCCGATCAAGAAAGAACAGGACTCATATCTCATCGCGGTAGAATTCACTGATATCGGTTCCTGCGCCTCGTCGTTTAATGGAGAAGAACTTTTCAATCAAGAGCGTCCCGCCAAAATGTTTCTCAGTGATCGCTTTGCGCTGATGGTCATGAGCGATAGGGGAGTCATCTCAAAGATACATTTCAAGCGGAATGAAGATGTCACCTTCAAGAGCATGGTCAAGATGATTCTGGGCGACATTCAGACCATACTCGACGGCAAGAAGAAAGAATGGTTGACCTCCGAGAAGAATCAAAACGGTCGTCTTCCGGCACGGTATACGGTTGTTTCCTACGGAATACGTGCGACAACTATCGAGAAGAAAAAAGAGCGCTACGATCAACTGCTTCCTTTGCCGGGGGACCTCGCGACGGTACGACAGGAGTTCCCGAACGGGTACGGGATAACTTTTTCGAACAGCGGCTATCTCCGCTCTCTTGTCGGCAAGGAAACGCTCACGGTCTTTGCCGAGACGGGAGAAAAAAGGGTTGAGGCCTCCGTCGATCTTTCGATGGCCCTCGCCGGTACGAAGAGAAACACCACCGAATATCGTTTTGAAACTGACGGCAAGGGCGGGGGAGAATCGTTTGAATCGGCTGAATTGGGAAAGGTCGAAGTGACCGATCTTATGAAGAAACGCCTCCTTGAAAGTCGTGCGAAGAACCTGACCGGTCCGGAAATGAACAAAGCACTCAAGCAATATGTCGATACCGGTGAACTGTACGGTAAGAGCGAATACTGGTGGCGCATTTCGGGATATCTCAGACTGCATCCCGAGGCATGTCGCGACATGGTGCCGCTTTTCAATGACCGGAACGCCGACAGCAAAGAACGGCTGTTCCTGTTCGGTATTCTCTCGTCGGTCGGCAACGATGAAGCGCAACAGGTCATGCGAGAGTTGTTGACCGGCGAGACCGCGAAGCAGGATAAATTTTACAGTATTTTCCTGCAATCTTTTGCTCAACTCGAAAAACCGGCTCCTCAGACGGTGCAGATGATCACCGATCTCTATGAACAGTCAAAACAGACCGGTCGATACTCGACATCGACCGCCCTGACGGTAGGAGCGCTTGCCGCGCAACTCGATAAAAGCGGGGAAGGTACCCTCGCCGCATCACTCAACAGCAAGTTGGTGAACGATCTGCGTACTGCCACCGACGGCCGGACCAGGGAATACCTGCTTGACAGCCTCGGTAATGCAACACAGGTCGCCAATGTTGCTGTTGCGAAGGAGTATGTCGCGGACCGAGAAGGCCGCGTGCGCGCCTCGGTCGCCAATTCATTGCGCAATGTGCAGACGCCCGAATCGGAACAGATACTTCTCGGGCTGGCCGGAGATCAGGATGCCGTTGTTCAGCGGCAGGCACTGTCGGCGTTGGGTCGCTACAAGCTCGACCGGACGCACCTAGAAGCGATCCGCGATAAAGTTGCCGGCGGTGCTATCCGCGACGAGAACATGTATCTTGAGGTTCTCTCGGTGTTGGAAAGCTACCGGGGAGAAAAAGAGATCATTCGCGATACACTCAAAGAAATGAATCGACGCCAGATCAACAGCATCCATGTCAAAAGCCGCATAGACCAGTTCATGAAGCAGGTCGAATAAAAATATAGAAACGGTTCAGAATATTCTCCCATCTTCCCGAATCCTTTACATTTCAGCGCATCGGCGTATAGGATGGGGCGGTAGTGCGGGAGGCGCCACGCGATGTCTGGAGAGTTGCGGATACATTCATTTTTCACCTCGTTGCAAGGGGAAGGGCGGTTCGCGGGATATCCGAGCGCTTTTCTGCGGCTGGCGGGGTGCAATCTGGCCTGCGTCTGGTGCGATGCCCATGAGGCGGCGTCGGGGGAACAGGCCGAAACGCTGACGGTGGACGCGGCGGCCGAACAGCTCATCCGGTCGGGTCTGCGCGACATCTGCATCCCCGGCGGCGAGCCGCTGTTGCAGGAACCGGCGGTGGGTGAACTTCTGGCACTGTTACCGGATGACCGGCGGGTGGTGATCGAGACCAACGGGTCGGTCCCGTTCACGGCGCTC
>Ga0074195_1002939_pt1 | contig 17272 bp, 18 predicted proteins | sample EPASupsiteHSE623_FD_64525 | JGI IMG/M metagenome (GOLD analysis project Ga0074195, IMG submission 64525) | Bioremediated contaminated groundwater from EPA Superfund site, New Mexico - Sample HSE6-23 | ecosystem: Environmental > Aquatic > Deep subsurface > Groundwater > Contaminated ...
GCCCATCCCTGAGGTAGGCTACGCTGAACAATCTTCCACTCGGCATCAGATATGGGGTCCATGCAGCAGATGATAACACTGCAACTGGCTGAATAGCAATCGTTAGGTTAGCGCCTATGGGGGGACCCCCGAGGTGTACAGAGAAGTACATCGAGGAGCGGCGACGAGTTCTGACACAGCAGACGGGGCACAGATGGGGGATCAGGGATTGGGGCTACACCATACGCCGAAGGACAATCTCTCATCGCGCCGTGGCAGCGGTTCCCTGACTGGAGACCCCTATCAGGTTGATCGAGCTCGTCGTGGTAGCGCTTCCCAAACCGGTCAGGGACAGAGGAGTCGTCGATCCTGCCGCCGGCCCTGGGACCGGTGGCGAAGGGGGAGGTGGCGCCCCGGACGGGAATGGAGGGAGACCGGTAACGGGTGGGGGAAGGCCACCCGTCGGATCGTTCATGCCAGCCGGTATCGGCGTGCTGGTCGGACGGGGAACCTCCGGGACTCGTGGCGCGACCGCGCCATTGGCCGAGACGGGCCACGGAGTCGGATTCGACTGGACCTCAACGGAGCTCGCTGGCGTCGTCGAACTCCCGGAAGTGGAGGTAGGGGTCACAAAAAACGAGCAGCCCACCTGTGCCGCACAGAGGAGAATCACACAGAAGAGGGGAAGCCATTCGTGTCGATGCAGTCTTCGTCCGCGCTCACATGACGCGGTCCTCTCGTTCGCGCTGTCTCGATCACAAACGTGCTCGAACCAGCGGAGACGTCGAGAGTTCTCTTCTACAAAGCACGCGAGCGGTTGCCCTTGCATCGTCGAATGCATCCTCCATACTCGATTGAACGAAAAGGCCTTCTCAAAGCTCATTATACGCGAAAACAGTGATAGTATCCATATCGGTGCTCATGACGTGTGCATGTCTCGTGGATGGCGCTAGTGCGTTGATCCAAGTGCCTGTTGAGGCCGGTGGAGGAGGTCGGTTCGATGGCGAGGAGCTCTGGGTCTCGTCCGTGGTTCGTCGTGTCGTTTCTGTTTGCGTTGGCGGTGTTCGGGGTGCGGGCGGCACGATCCGAGGGGGGCAAGGGCGCCACGGCTGGTCCGAAGCCCATCCTCGAACATCTGAGACTGCCCGACGCCCACAGACAGGTCCTCTTTGTGGAAACAGAGGACTGGAGCACCACAAAAGGACAGATGAGTCTGTGGGAGAGGCCGGGGGTGACCTGGCGACCGGTTTGGACTCCGATCTCCGTCGTCGTCGGCCGCTCAGGCATGGGCTGGGGTCGAGGACGGAATTTAAGACCCATCTTCGCGGGGCCGATCAAGAGGGAGGGAGACGGACGTTCGCCTGCGGGGGTCTTTTCACTAGGTCCGGCCTTCGGCTACGAGGACCGGTCCCGCCCAAAGGGCCATGGATTCCCGTACAGGGTGGCAACGGAGAGGGATTTCTTCGTGGACGACCCGTGGTCTCTCGACTACAACAAGTGGGTGAGACTCTCTCCCGGAGTGGACCCACGAACGGTCTGGCGTTCTTGCGAAAACATGCGATTGCCGAGCGACGTGTACGCTCTGGGCCTCGTGGTGCATCACAACATGTCTCCCCAGGTGCCCGGCGCGGGAAGCGCGATCTTCATTCACATCTGGGGCAAGAGAGGTCCTGAGTCGGTGACGGCCGGCTGCACGGCCATGGGGCGGGAGGACCTCGAAACGGTCGTCGATTGGCTCGATCCAAAACTCGAGCCGCTTCTGGTTCAGGGACCGCGGGAGGCTCTCAACCGAATGACCATGCGAGGCGATGCTCACATCCTCCGGTCGGACGATCGGCAAGACCCAATCCCCGCGAACGAGCGGATGCGGACAGCGTTGGAGTCGAAACCCTAGCTCAGGCCGGACAACCAACGGGCATTACGACTGGGAGCCCGTCGGAGTCTGAGTCCGTCAGTCCGGAGGTCTGGAGCCTTGTCGTACGAATGTCCGACAGGTTCCAAGATCGATCGTCATGCCTCGTCGCTGTCGCCTCTGAGCCCGAGCCTTCGAAGTCTCCGATGAAGCGCGGGCCGTGTCATGCCCAAGAGCGCAGCCGCATGGGTTACATTGTCGTTCGCCGACCGGAGAACCAGGGCAACATAGTCTCGTTCCTGCCGGAGCAGATAGTCATCAAGATGCAGCACGGGAGATGGGAGCCCGGACGGCGAATCGAGTGTCTTCTGCGCGGCCGGCGGGTCTCTTGTGACGCCGGCTCGAAACGGGAGAGACTCCACGGTGATCCGATCCGACGATTCGAGGATGAAGGCTCTATCGATCACATTTCTGAGCTCTCTGATGTTTCCGGGCCAGTGGTATTCCTGCATCGCGGCCAAGGCTTCCGGAGTGACACCATAGAGTCTTCTCTTGAACCGTTTGTTCGCGGCAACGAGCATCTCGTGGACCAGTGGTTCGATGTCTTGGCGTCGTTCTCGCAGAGCGGGCACGCGGATGCCGACCACGTTGATCCTGTAGAAAAGATCCTTGCGAAACTCGTCCCGACCAACCGCCTCCTCCAGATCTCGATTCGTTGCCGCCAGGACACGAACGTCGAGATGGACGCTTTCCTGACCGCCCAGCCTCTCGAAGCACTTCGATTCCAGGATCCTCAGGAGCTTGACCTGGAGGTCTTTGGGCATGTCGCCGATCTCGTCGAGGAGTATCGTGCCTCCCTGGGCCAGACCGAACCGGCCGATTTTCCGTGCGATGGCTCCGGTGAACGCTCCGCGTTCGTATCCGAAAAGCTCGGACTCCATCAGCTCCTTCGGGATGGCCCCGCAGTTCACCGCGACAAACGGGCCTCGACACCTCTTGGACAAGCGATGAATGGCATGGGCCGTGACATCCTTGCCGGTTCCGGTCTCGCCGCGGATGAGAACGGTGACGTCTTCACGAGCGGTCTTCTGGATCATGTCAAGAAGCGTGACCATCGACGGATCGCGCGCGGACCGGAAGATGTCGACCTCGTCGGCCAGTGAAGTGCCGAGCCAGCGCCATTCTTCCTGCGAGGCGATGATTTGGCGGCGTTCGAGAGCGGCCCAGAGAGAACGGCCGCCAAGTCGAGACACTCTCTGCAACAGGTCGGGCTGAACCTTCAAGAGCGGCGGATCGAGCTTTTCGCTCTCGAGGTAGAGAATACCCAGAACCTCTTCGTCATGAATCAACGGAACGGCCAGAACCAGGATCGGCTTTCCCCTGTCCAGGCTGACGATGGAGTCCAGAGCCGAGCGGTCACCGGAATCGGCGAGAAGAATCGATTCCTTCTGACTCACAGCCCTCTGGCAGACAGTTCGGCTGAATGTCTCATCGGTCTCGAGATCGTTTCCGTGACGAGCCAGGATGGCAGAAAGCTGATTGTCGTGTACCAGGACGACAAATCCTCGTGAAGCATTCACGAGGCCCATGGAGTGTTCGAGGAGGGTGTCCAAGACGGCGCCCAGATCAGAGACCCCCACGAGCTCCGTCAGCCTCAAGAGTCCGTCGATCAGATTCTTGAAAGCCACAGTGGACAGTCGTCCGGTCGTCCCCGCAGTGGAAACCGATTGGTCAAGCTGTCTCACGATCATGAGCGTGAAAGGTCCGATCTGTACGGCATCGCCGACCGAGAGGGTGGAGAACTGCACCTTGACCCCGCGCACGACCGTACCTTGAGAGCTTCCGAGATCACGCAGCACGATCTGACCACTCTGACACGAGAGCGTGGCATGCCGCTTGGAGACCGAGGCGTTCTCCAGCACGATGTCATTCGTCGTACACCGACCGATCGACAGTCCCATCTGACCGAGGGGGCGGCGGTCGATCAAGCTGTCCTCGAGAAAGACCTCCACTTCGAACTTGTCTGACATAGAGAGAATACCCTGCCAATGCCGTGAGCCCTTGATTCGGGCGAACAGCGTCTCGAACGCCGCCCTATTCTACAGTCTTCGCATCGTTGGCTCAAGTGATCTGTCGAACGAGTGAGATCAAATCCGCTCCCCGTCGACATCTTGGCGACATCTTTCAGAGCCGACTCCCGGAGTGGAGATTGTGGGGGTCTTGCTCTGGGGCTCTGGGGCTCTGGGGCTCCGGCGGTCCCGATCAGTCCCTTTCGTCGAGCATTGACATGGAACCCAAGCTGTTACGGATCGAGGGCAGAATGTTGTAGAGAAGGTCCCCTGGACAGTCAGTCGACTTGGTGTCTCGGTGCCCCTTGATCGCCTGGGCGGAAAGGCCGTACTTGGCGCATACATACTTGAGCAACTGCACCAGTTTGGTCTTCTGGGCGGCAGTGGGAGTGTCAGCCCCCTGGTTGAAGTTACCGATGACACAGATCCCGAGCCGGCCGCTGTTCGGAGGCGCGTGCGACCCCAATGTGCCTTCCGGTCTTCCCTCGTAGTACGTACCCTCCGGACCGATCAGGTAGTGGTACCCTATGTCAGTCCAACCATTGTCGTCGATGTGAAAATCCTGGATGCCACGGATGGTGGCGACCCCCTTGTACTGTCCCATGGTCGGACTGCCCGTGTGGTGAACAATGATGGTGTTATATTTGTCGGGCTCCAGGGATCCGTTCGGGTCGCGAGCTCCCCATTGCGCCCGACTGACACGGCCCGAGGGAGCACTGATCGCTGGGTCTACGTCCATGACCGTGATATCCGTTCCATCGGTCTGAGGGGGTGCGATATCACCGAGAGACAGAGTGATGCCACGAATCGTGACAACGTCCGTTCCAGGATCGTACTTCCGTTCCACCTTCACTTGGAGTTCTCGTACCGGCTGATGAGAGGTGTACTCGCCTTCAGCTTCGATCTCCCGCCACTCCTCGCGGCCACTGCGAACCTTGAGAACGACTCGCCCTTCGATCGGTCGGTCAGCCAAAATACCGAATCGGATCGCACAGGTCGGTTGCGACAGAGTGATCGGCGCGAGCTCGATCGAGCCACCCCCGTCGTGAAGAGAAAGATGCTGGTCCTGGATCGCCACTCCCTCGATCGACCGGACGAGCTGCGACCGCTTGTCGCCGATGGCGTTGAAAAGGATGGCGACCGCCTCCTCCGGATAGTCGATCGGCCTCCGGACGTGTTCTGCCCAATCGCCAAGGACGACCGACCGCAAATCAGAAGTCTTCTCAGGGCCGACGAACAGAGAGACTGTGCGCGGGCCCAAGCATGCGAACGCACCAAGAGGGGCAATGTCGCCGGGATCGACGGATTGTGCCTGGACCACGGAGGATCCCGTAAGAACAAATAATGATGCGATGAGGATGTGGTTAGAAGGAGAAACACCCATTGGAATTGAGTCCTCTCTCGTTGCTATCTTGGTGTGACTCGCTCAACGACCTGGACAGATCGCTCCTATCGCATGCAACAGTCGAGCCACAAATTCCGGAAAAAGTTTTTTTCCGACTTCGGCGCTGCCAGCCCATGGAGATCGACGCGTCCCGCCGGGGTCTTAATCGTCGCTGTCATGCACGTTGGGCTGGACATGACCGATCGCGAGACAAAGACGTCTTCCCCGGTATGACTGCCGGATGCCACGGGACCCTGTGGCGTCCGGGCAAGCCTCGACGGTCCTCCGCGACCACCTATGTCGCCGGTTTGTTACAGTCTGTTGTCACCGAGAGGCGACGCCCGTCACGGAACAGCCCTGGGTGAGCCGGAAGCATCAGGATACGAGCGCCCGGCAGATCTCCTCCTCCTGACAAACCAGCCCAACGAAAACTCGCAAACGAGCTGTCTTACCGGTATGCTGTGTCGGGGTGATGGCACGGACCCGCGAAATGGCAGGTCTTGAAGGAATGAAGAGTCCCTTCGCCTGGCTGAGGGAATCCTGGAAGAGACAGACCGTCTCGCTTCTTGTCGCCGCTTTCCTTCCGATGAACGAGGGGGCCGCGCAAGAATCTACGGCCAAAGAGGGACACTCTTCAGTCGCCATCGATCACCAGCGGCGCGGTCATGACGGGAAGGCGGGCTCGTCGGTCCGGAAGGCCCAGGTCGTGAAAAACGACGTTCTGTTTGCTTGCACGGGAAAGTGCTCCAATTCGGCCCGTGTCTCGCTCATGGGAAAGGTCATCCTGTCGGTTCCGGTGGAGGCGTTGAACGTCACCTCACCCATCGTTCCCCTGGTTGTGGAGTTCGGTGTTGTCACGGTTCAACCTGCCGTGGAGGAGAGCACCTCAGCGTGGTCGGGGACGGGTCTTAAGAGTCCGATCCCGAAGACCACCCTCCCGGTGAGGCGGTCTCCGGAGAGCACGGCAGCTCTCGATCGAGACCCATCGAATCAGACGCCACCAACCATTCATCTTATGCTCAAGACCGGGATCCCGGGAGGACCGCAACTCCCGTCGATGGCGGTGTTCGCTTCGGTGGAGCCGACAAACAAGCGAAACACACGGAAGACGACGGTGAGCGAAGAGGATGGAAAGACGACCCATGCTTTCTGCATGAAGGGGCATTTCTCAATCGGTCTTCCCAGCGGAGAAAACCATCTCGTACAGATCGACGAAGGGCTCGTGAACATCGTGATCGGGAGCCCCAGTCCGACTCAGTGACCCTTTTGGAAGATCAGGGGCGGACCTGGACTACCTGGGGCTCGAAGAGGCGGCCGGAGAAGGAACAGCAGGAGATGGGGATGGGCACGGCGGCACGGAAAAAAGGGTAGACAGATCGGGCTGTTTGGACGGCTCGGTCCTGCCGACCTGGTGCTCGGTGATGGCCTGAATCGCATCCTGGGCGACCGGAGCCACAATCTCAGGATCCTGCTTCATGATCTCCAGAAGATCAGGGATCAGGGCTGGATTCTTGGCTTTCCGTGCCAGGACGATGCCATACAGTTTGACGTCCCACTGATCGTGATGGAGGGCACAGGACAAAACCGGTTTGGCCTCGGGCTTGTTCAGATGGTTGATGAGCGATCGCAGAGCCTCGATCTTCGAATAGGAGGAATTGCTGCTCAGCACATCGTTCACCTCGGCGATGGAAAGCTCCCTCCGATGCATCCGAGCGAGGAACTGATTGTTCCTGTCGAGTTTCACCGCGACGTAGACCAGGCCAGAGATCGAGATCACGAGCAGTATTACGGCGAGCTTGAGATAGCGGGCGTAGATGTCCGCGCGCGTTCGTCCCAGCCGCTGCAGAATCAATGCGCGGTCCAGGTCCTCGGGCCGACAAGCCTGGATGTCGACAAGGATCTCTCCGAGACGGCGCTTCTGGAGACGGAGCGCTTCCTGCAGCTTCTCTCTGGAGATAAGCCCCTCATCAATGAGGATCTCACCCAGAAATCGTTGCTGAAAAACCTGTTGCCCACAGGTCGGACACGTTGCCGTCCCCTTGGGGACCTGATCTCCGCAGTAATGGCAGAAATCCCGTCGGCGATCCGCGCGAGGCTTGATGGTCGAATCCGGAGTCTCCTTTGAGAGAGGCTCTTGCTCCGGACCGTTCATGATCTCGCCCAACTTGAGTACCTCCGCTCACCCAGGATAGCATGAAGAGTCCAACAGAACTACCGAATGTGTTGCCAAGGCGGCTATTAATACGCCCCCAGCAAGTGGGCCAAGGGCTTGAAAGCGTAGTACGTGACGAAGCTGACCACGGCCGAGCAGGGGATCGTCATGACCCAGGCCACGACGATGTTTTGAGCCACACCCCAGCGAACCGCGGAGAGCCGCTGAGTCGCTCCGACGCCGATGATCGCCCCCGTGATCGTGTGGGTCGTGGAGACGGGGATCCCGAAAAGCGCGGTACTCAGAAGCGTGATCGCGCCGGCCGTCTCCGCGCAGAACCCCCCCACGGGCTTGAACTTGCAGATCTTGGTTCCCATCGTCTTCACGATGCGCCATCCTCCAGAGAGGGTTCCCAGTCCGATGACGAGAGTGCACACGAGCGCGAGCCACCAGGGAACGTGGAAAACCGCTTCCTGATGAGTCGTGATCCTGTAGCGATAGAGAACCAGGGCGATGATCCCCGCTGTTTTCTGGGCATCGTTGGAGCCGTGGCCAAGACTGTAGAGGCAGGCGGAAGCGATCTGGGCCTTGCGGAAAAACCAGTCGACCGAACTGGGAGAGAAGTCTCTCAATACCCAACAGACCGCCATCATGAGGCAGAAGCTCAGAAAGAAGCCGATGAGCGGAGACAGGACGATGAACGAGACGGCTCGAAACAGCCCCTTCCAGATCAGGACGCCCAATCCGGCGTGTGCGACACCAGCCCCTACCAGCCCCCCGATGAGGGCATGGGACGAGCTGGAGGGAAGTCCCAGCCACCAGGTCAGGACGTTCCATGAAATGGCGCCGATCAGCGCTGCTAAGATCGTGATTTCGTTGACACTGTCAGCACTTACGATGCCCGTTCCGATGGAGTTGGCCACGTGGGTGCCCAAAAAAACCGAGAGAGAGTCGAACACGGCGGCCATCATCACGGCCTGCCCCGGAGTGAGAACGCGTGTCGAGACGACCGTGGCGATGGCGTTGGCTGCGTCGTGCATTCCATTGACATAGTCGAACACCAACGCGATGAAAATGACGATGCAGACCAGAATCAGCACGATCGACAGAGCTCCTTAGAACCTGATGGACGTCGGGCTGGCGAGGACGTGAGACGGCCTGTTTTGGCACGGTCATTCCCGTCAGTGACCGCGTCTCGTCGACGATTGAGGAGGGGGATGGCCTCCTCGAATGGCGCGCATGGTAGCACAGACGTAAGCTGCGGCAAATCGTGAAGCGATCAGAAAAGTGAGGCAACCTCGAGCTAGATCCAGAAGAGGACGGATCAGGGGGCATCGGATGACATTGACAGAGCCAATTATGAACTCTAGTATCAGACACTCGAAACGAGGTTGATCCCGAGGAGGCCGTGGCGAAGGAAGCGACGAACAAACGAATCAACGCCCGCAACGACCTGTTCCGCGACCGCCAAGTGTCGCCCTACAACCTTTAACTTTAACCAAGATGAAATGCTCGAAAGAACACCCAAAATCGCAGCCACCACGGACAAAGAGCGGAGAACTCCCCCCGGCTCGGCCGGTGCAGCTAGCGTCTCTGGTCGACTACACGCCCGGCTCCATCGTAAGCCGGACGGTCGCACAAAGCGAAGCTGGAACGCTCACCCTGTTCGCAGTCTCAGCGGGGCAGAACATGAGCGAGCACACGGCCCCCTTTGACGCCTTTCTCCAGATCCTCGATGGAGAGGCGGAACTGACGATCGGCGGGAAGCGGGTCGTCGCTTCGGCCGGGGATACCGTCCTGATGCCGGCCGATGTCCCGCATGCGGTTCGAGCGGGTCGGGATTTCAAGATGCTCCTCACCATGATCCGAGGCAAGCCCGCGCGGGAGTGACATGGGGACTGGGGCAGGACAAACCGCACAGGCAGATCCGGGAACCATCAGTCTCTGCTGGATCAGTCTCTGCTGGGTGCGCAAGATCAGTGGCCCGGCACAGTCTTCACAGGGGATGGCCGCGGCTGCGCTGGGGAGGTAGGGGACGGTCCTGCAGGAGAGCCTGCAGGCGGTGATGACCGAGCGAGCGGGAACGCCTCAGGATCAGCCAAGGCGTTACGCTTGAGCCACGAACAGACCAGCTTCACCTTTCCGAGCGACGTGTCGAGGGCACCCTGCTCTTGGGTAGAAAGGAGCAGCCCACACCTGGAGTCGCTCTTGATCTTTCGGCCCTCATCGAGGAGCTCCCGAAGCCGGGCCCGCAGAATCGCCTTCTGGGCGGCATCCAGGGGCCCGCTCTTGAGAGATCTGCGTACTGACCGCAGCAGACGGCCGGCCTTCTGGGCCAGAGCCTCTGCTTGTCCCGGCTCCTTCGGGACAATGATGACGCCGACCTGACCCCGGGCCGGATCGCACAGCCAGAAACAGAGCAGGAAAGCAAGAACCGCTCGCCTCGCGTTGACGGCCATGGAGCCTCCCCTTGGTGAGGGTCTTCCGGGGTCGAAATACCGACGAAGTCGAAGAACCGGGACCTACACGGCGTCCTTCAGATCTTTGCCTGGGCGGAACTTCACGACCTTGCAGGCCTTGATCTTCATCTTCTCTTTGGTCTGCGGGTTCGTGCCCATCCTGGCCGCTCTCTTCGCGACCTTGAACGTCCCGAACCCGACGAGGGTGACCTCGTCGCCCTTCTTGAGGGACTTGCGGATGGCGGTCGTGATACTGTCGATAGTGGCCGCAGCCTGGACGTGGGTCAGGTCGGCATCAGCTGCCATGATCTTGATGAGCTCCTGCTTGTTCACCTGGATACTCCCTTCTTCAGATCAGAGTTGGATCAACGAAATCGATTGTCCCAGGAAACCCTGATGGTGTCAAGGTTCTGGACCAGAAAAAGACCCCGCGACCTCTAAAATCCCTGATCTGTGGCCGCTCTCGAAATGCGAACGACGACAAGAACGGACCGGAGTCAGAAAGCCGGAGTCAAAAAGTCAGAAGGCCGAAGACCGACGAAGGGCCTGCAAGTTCGCCTGCAAAGGTCAGATAATCCTTCCAGGGGTAACTCGAATTCGTACGAAGGCATCGTTGCCCTTCTTGAGTGACTTGCGGTAGACTGCACCGCGCTTCCCGGTGCGATGTTTCGCCCGGGGTCTGATTCCCATCCGACCGGCTCCGCTGTCGGATCCGGTCCCGCTCAACGACACAGGACCGCAACGCAATCATGATCCACTCCCACGAAGTCGAGCAGATGTGCTGCGTGAAGAAGGGCTGCGACCACGGCCCAGCACCCATTCCCGAAGAAGGGAAATGGGTACAAGCCAGGGAGATCAAGGACATCTCCGGCCTCACCCACGGCGTCGGCGGGTGCGCCCCGCAGCAGGGGGCGTGCAAGCTCACCCTCAACGTCAAGAACGGCCTCATCGAAGAGTGCCTCGTCGAGACGATTGGGTGCTCCGGCATGACCCACTCCGCGGCCATGGCCTCCGAGATCCTTCCAGGAAAGACCATCCTGGAGGTATTGAACACCGACCTGGTCTGCGATGCCATCAACACCGCCATGCGAGAACTGTTCCTCCAGATCGTGTACGGACGGACCCAGTCTGCCTTTTCAGAGGGCGGACTGCCCATCGGTGCAGGGCTCGAGGACCTCGGCAAGGGGCTTCGCTCCCAGATCGCCACCACGTATGGGACCAAGGCCAAGGGGCCGCGCTACCTTGAGATCGCCGAGGGCTACATCACCAAGCTCGGGTTAGATGGGAACGGCGAGATCATCGGCTACGAGTTCGTCCGTCTCGGAGTCATGTTCGATCTGATCAAGAAGGGCACTGACGCTAACGAGGCCTTGAAGAAAGCCTCGGGCAAGTACGGCCGCTTCGACGAAGCAGCCAGGACCATCGACCCGCGCCACGAATAGGTTCCGGAAGGAGAGCATTGCCATGGCTTTGTTCGAATCGTATGAACGCCGCCTTCCGCAGATCCTCGCGGCATTGAATAAGGTCGGCATCACCTCCATCGAGGAAGCCGAAACGATCTGCAGGGACAAGGGAGTCGACCCCTACAAAATCACCAAGGGCATCCAGAGCATCGCGTTCGAGAACGCGGGCTGGGCCTACGTGGTCGGCGCCGCCATCGCCATCAAGAGAGGTCTCAGGAAGGCCGCAGCCGCAGCCGAGGCCATCGGCGAAGGGCTCCAGTCATTCTGCGTCCCCGGCTCTGTCGCTGACGACCGCAAGGTGGGTATCGGCCACGGGAATCTGGCTTCCATGCTCCTGCGCGAGGAGACCCGGTGCTTCTGCTTCCTTGCCGGACACGAATCGTTCGCCGCGGCCGAAGGCGCTATCGGCATCGCCCGGTCCGCCAACCGTGTCCGCAAGCAACCGCTGCGAGTTGTCCTCAACGGCCTGGGCAAGGACGCAGCCTACATCATCAGTCGGATCAACGGCTTCACCTACGTGAGGACGCAATTCGATTACTCCACCGGGGAGCTGCGCATCGTCGAGGAGAAGGCTTTCTCCAAAGGCGATAAGGCCAAGGTCCGCACCTACGGCGCCGATGACGTCCGGGAAGGCGTTGCGATCATGTGGAAGGAAGGGGTGGACGTGTCGATCACCGGCAACTCCACCAACCCGACGCGATTCCAGCACCCGGTGGCCGGCACCTACAAAAAAGAGTGCGTCGAACGCGGCAAGAAATATTTCTCGGTCGCATCAGGCGGCGGCACCGGTCGCACCCTTCACCCGGACAACATGGCTGCCGGTCCCGCCTCCTACGGGATGACCGATACCATGGGACGCATGCATTCGGACGCCCAGTTCGCCGGCTCTTCCTCCGTTCCGGCACACGTCGAGATGATGGGATTGATCGGCATGGGCAACAACCCGATGGTCGGCGCGACAGTGGCCGTGGCCGTGGCCGTGGAAGAAGCGATGTCGAAATAGGCGCCACCCTGCGAAGAGGTGGCCTGCCGGGGCGCTGCTTTTAGTCTCAAGCGCCCCGGATTCTTGGGGCGTATCGGATCGGGATGGTTGACCTCGCGCAGACGCGCCTTATCGTCGAACTTGGATGACGTGTGGCTTTGCCGACAGGGCTTCTCGTCGGGGATGATCAACCTGTTAGCGACGGCCGTCTCGCAGATCGCGAAGCGCGGACGCGTTCAGCCTCGCGCGATCACAGAAAGGGACCTGCCACCTCTCGAGTCCCTGGATGACTCGGCCCTCAGCAGAGATCCTCTGGTCGTGGGCACTCGGTACCCCTTTCCCGCAGCGGACGCCGCACGAGCGACAGTAAGGGAAATATGGCTCTTCCGACTCGATCGAGGCGCGCAACTTCGCATAAGCAGAGCCACGCCACACCGCGTCGAATCCCTCCTCGAAGGAACCGAGCCTCTGCCGCCACGCCTCATAGCAGAATCGGAGAGTGCCATCCACGTCGACCTGCACAAACCTCCAGGGGAACTCGCAATGGCCGCCCCTATCGGACGGCACTGGCAGAGGAGGCAGCGAGATCTCGATCCCGCACGCGGCAGCCAGGTCACGAGCGCGGGAGAACACGCTCCGCGCAAGCTCGGGGTCGTGGAAAAGAGAATCCTCGAAGGGTATTTCGCCGGTGGTGTTCACGTAATCGACTTCGATTTGCTCCACACCATGGCGTGCTGCGATCGGTACGACCTCCACCAGCTCCTCCGCGTTCATCTTCATGATGGAAAAGCGCTGCTTGATGTGCGGGAACCCTACCCCGGCCTGACGCTTGAGCTTGGCCAGTTCGGCGAGTTGACGCAGAATCAGATCGTAGTCTGCCCCGCGCCGGATACGACGCAAGGTCTCAGGACGAGCCGCGTCGAAGGAAAGGCCGAGCTCGCCAACGCTCTGGTCCTCGATCAACCATCGACAGACCGCGTTGTCGAGGGCCATGCCGTTGGTCACCACCATCGCACGGGTCCGGTATTTCTGGACCAATTTCAGGGCCTCGCGGATCCGGGGGTACAGGAACGGTTCGCCGCCGGAGCAGAAGTGAACTCCCAGGGCCGTTGGGAACAGCTCCTCCGCGATCCGCTCCAACACATCGAACGGCAGGGACAGGCGCTCCCCCGTGGAGCCGTAAGCGATACAGAAGACACAACGCAGGTTACAGGCCCTGGTGAGGACGACGTCCACGGTGAGAGGGCGGCTGAGAGGCCGGATCACGCCGAGACCCGACTCCACGACGTTCAACATGGCGTTGGCCCACGCTCGCGGACCGATCACCCTCAGGCCTCTGAGCAGGCGCAACGAGGCTGCCCTCATCAACAGTCTCCACATCCGTGCCGGAGCTGCGTCCCCGCCCAAGCCTCGGTCCATCTCCTCCGCCACGGGAATGCCGTCTCGATCGATGTCCGTCTCCGGCAGGTCGACGGGCGGATCCGGGAGGCTCTCCAGTCGTGTCTCGTACGGCGAGACCTCCTGTTGGACATGGCCGCGTCCTGCCCGACCCAACGCGAAACTCTCACTGAGAACGAAACCCGACCAGTCCTTCGGAGTAACAGGCTCCTGAGCGTGAATGGCACGAGGGCAGAGCGCATGCCGCGACCTTGCTTCGATGCTCCAAGATCCGAAGCGATTCGGGTGGACCCGGATTCAGACCGGGTTTGATGTGCATAATAGGGAAAGAGGGGTGGAGTGTCAACCATGGTTGAGGCCGGTGGAGCGGGTCGACAACTCCCAATGACAACTACAACGAGGAGCGCCATTGGGACGTCCTGGGGGTCTTTCTCCAACTTCCAGGATCAAAGAGGTTCGAAATGTACAGAAACGTCTCCATGTCGCAGACCGAGGAGGTGAGCCTGGTCTCGAGCTGGTCCGACAATTGTGTCGTAGACGGAAAGCTGTTCTGCTCATTCGGGGGAACGAAGATCTTGCCTTTATTCCCGACCGTGCAACCATGGAGAATGACCATCGACACAACAGAACAGAGGAATAGGTAAAGAGCCACCCGGCGTCTTGATCTGTTCATACGAAGGCACCCCCCAGGAAAGAGGAGACAAAAAGAACGACTACTTTCGATTCTCTTGTCGGCAAAGACACGGAAGTTCCTTACGGTTGTCCAAAATCTCTGCTCGCCAGGATCGCCAGCACTCGACCCACTTTCCCATCCTGAGGATCAAGGAGTGGTCGTGTGAATCAAAAGTTGACATTTGTGCATCTCTGTGATTACATCATGCCCCTCACCGATGTTTGGCTCAGCGGGAAAGCCTCGATTGGCTTGAACCCGCTCAAATCGGGAGAGCGACACGAACAACGGGTTGACAGACCCGAGATTTGGGGAGGCCTTCTATGCTAAAGAAGAAAAACTTGGCCAAAGGGGCGAACAAGTCAACGAATCCCTACAAACCCGCAAGCCAGAATGCCTCATCGTCAGATCCAAGCAGGAGAACAAGTCCTGTTGCGGCAAAGCCGGCATCTCTGAAAGCATCTCCCGCTTCAGTGCCAGCAACTGAGGGTGTTGCGGCAAAGCCGGCATCTCTGAAAGCATCTCCCGCCTCAGCGCCAGCAACTGAGGGAGATCATAAGCCTGCTCGAGAAACGCGGGTCATTGTCAAGTTCGACGCCGGCTTCCCGAATCAACTCTTTATTCGGGGCAGCGGGGCTAATTTGAGTTGGGATGAAGGTCGACCATTGCGCAATGTCAAATCTGATGAGTGGCTCTGGGTCTGTGAATCGCTGTCTTCTCAATGCGAGTTCAAAGTTCTTCTCAATGATGAAATCTATGAGGAAGGGAAGAATCACTCGCTCAGTCCAGGGGCCTCCCTCCTCTATACGCCCCTCTTTTCCAGGAAAAATCATTAGTCCCGATTCTCACCTCACATAGGACGAGCGAGAATCGGTCCTGGGGACGGCATTGCCTTTTGCTCTCAAAGCTGTTCGGACAACAGGTCGTGATCTCTGGGATGGCCCCGTTTCGCCCGTCGGGCCGGCTGCTGGTCGTCAATGTGGAGGACATAGCTCCCCGCCGGTACGGCGCAGCTGTGGAAGAGAGCCCCCCGTATGCAGCCACGCCGGTCGAGTCCCGTTGAGACCCTCGCCCCAGGATGAGCCTCGCGGAGGAGCTGAGCGCGGGTCTGCGTTGCCCGGGCGGACCTCTCGCCGTCCTCACGCTACCCGGGCGACGAAGCACCCGTACTTCATGGCTCCGGTCCTGTAGGCCGTCAGGATCGTCCGGAATCGGTCTAGAAAGCGTGCGATGTCGGGATCGACGAACCGAGCCAGCCAGCGGACCCCCGATCTCCGCACGCGTTTTTCGCAGATCTCCCAGGTGCGCGTCACGTGCGCGGTCCAGTCGAGTTGCCGCTCGAGGGTCAGCCCGGCGCCGCCGATCCAGTCGGAGTAATCAGCCCACGTGCCCAGCGACGGACAGAGGAACCCCTCGCAGACATCGAGGACGCACCGTTTGGCAGCCTCGTCGAGTGTATCGTCGCCCGCCAGCCAGGCGCAGATCGCCAGCCGCCCTCCAGGTCGCAGCCACACGGCCGCTCTTCGGAAGAACTCGGCCTTGTCGAACAGATGCTCGGTACATTCGACGCTCCAGACGACGTCGAACGTCGAGGCTTCGAGCGCTGCCCGCTCAACATCCTCGCACCTGAATTCCGTCCTTCCGGCAACGCCATGCCACCGTGCCGAGGCGACCGCCCAGGCCCTCTGAAGGGGGCTGAGCGTCACACCTGTCACGTGGCATTCGAGCTGCCGGGCCAACCGGATCGACGAGCCGCCCATGCCGCAACCCACGTCGAGCACGGATTCACCTCGCCCGATCTTCGCTTCCCTGGCCAGGGTGTCGGTGAGACGGTCGACAGCAAGGCGCGCAGGCTCCTCCGACTCCCACAGACCGTGATGGATGTGAGGCCCCCAGAGCAGCCGACAGAAGAGCGTTGCGAGATCGTAGTGGCTACGAATGGCACGTTTGGAGACGGTCGGAGAGGAGATCATCGATCATCGACGGACGCTTGCGCCCGCGCCTTCCCACGGATGAGTCGATCCACGCTCAGCAGGCCTGACCCTCGGCTCGCGATGTAGAGAAAGATGAAGCAGTAGATCACGGCCAGTTCACCCTTGTTCTGGATCGGAAAGAACCCCTTGGACGCGTGGACCATGAAGTACGCGACAGCCATCTCTCCGCTTGCCAGGAAGGCGGCATAGCTCGCCCCCAGGCCCAAGGCGATGAGCCCTCCGGCGACCAGCTCGATGGCGGCCGCGCAGAGAAACAGAGTCCCCGAGGAATGAGGCTCTCCTGCGGGGAAGTTGAGGAGCTTCTGGGAACCATGACAGGCGAACAGCAGCCCCGTGACGACGCGCACGGTGAGATAGATCACTTCTGAATAGCACCCCAACCAACGGTCCATGCCGGGCCTACCTTCCATGTCAATACTCAAGAGTAGTCGACCATCCGACACTCTTCCATGGGGTGAAACCCTACCACTCCGAGCGGATTTCGTAGTTGAAGTGGCGCAGGAAGTTCAATCCCAGGAGCCCATGGAACCGGCCCGCTCGTGAAGGTCGTGGGCGTTCACGACGAAGTCCATGAACTCGTAGCCCAGGGCGGAAAACCTCGTCCCCGGGATCTCGTACCCGACCTGCTCGTCCTTCACCCCGGAGATCGTGGTCATCTTGAGGCCGTTTTTGGGGTTGTAGCCGAGGCCATCAAGGAGGTAGGGCACCACCAGAGTATCCGTAGCTCCGGTGTCCAAAGCGAGGCGAAACAGAAGATTGTCGCCGCTGTGAAGAAGGTCTTTCCGCGGGCGCGTCATCAGTACTGCCAGGTTCACTACGTGGCCAATCTCGGGGAGCCCGTGGTGAAGATGGACCGCGAACTCCGCAACG
>Ga0074195_1002940_pt1 | contig 17272 bp, 16 predicted proteins | sample EPASupsiteHSE623_FD_64525 | JGI IMG/M metagenome (GOLD analysis project Ga0074195, IMG submission 64525) | Bioremediated contaminated groundwater from EPA Superfund site, New Mexico - Sample HSE6-23 | ecosystem: Environmental > Aquatic > Deep subsurface > Groundwater > Contaminated ...
TACATAACACAAACCGCCATTGGCAAAAGGCCATTCCTTCGTGTTTGGGGCGATGATTATGATACTCCCGACGGAACTGCCATTCGTGATTACATTCATGTGGTTGATCTTGCCAAGGCGCATGTTATTGCTGTGGAGCGACTTACAGGGGAAACAGGAAAGAAGAATGTTGAAGTTTTCAACCTTGGAACCGGCAATGGGTTTTCGGTCATGGAGGTCATTGAGTCATTTGAACGGACCTCGGGGGTAAGCCTGAAGTATGAAATCAAGGAGCGGAGGCCAGGTGATATCGTAAAGGTATGGGCCGATACAGCGTTCGCAAACAGGGAATTGGGTTGGAAAGCAGAGAAGACCCTGGATGAAATGACCAGTTCGGCATGGAAGTGGGAGCAGGCGCTTGCAAAAAAGAAATAATGAGAAGAATAAAGTAGTAACAGCTTTACAAAGAATCAAATATGAAAACAATCTTAATCACGGGAGGGGCAGGGTTTATTGGCTCCCATGTCGTTCGCAGATTTGTAAAGAAATATCCGGATTACAAAATCGTAAATCTTGATAATCTGACCTATGCTGGTAATCTTGCCAACCTGCGCGATATTGAAAAGGAGCCAAACTATGAATTTGTCAAAGCTGACATAACGGCAGGAGAACTCATGAAAGCCCTGTTTAAAAAATACAGGTTCGACGGAGTTATCCATCTGGCTGCTGAATCGCATGTTGACCGTTCAATCAGCAGCCCAATGGAATTCATTTATGCCAACATTATCGGGACTGTCAACCTGCTGAATGCTGCCCGCCTGATTTGGGAGGATTTCAGTGGAAAGAGATTTTATCATATTTCAACGGATGAGGTATACGGTTCGTTGGGCGCAACCGGATTTTTCTACGAGAATACATCTTACGATCCCCGGAGTCCCTATTCCGCCTCCAAGGCAAGTTCCGATCATATCGTGAGGGCATACAATCACACTTACGGGCTTCCGACCGTGATAACCAATTGTTCCAATAACTACGGCCCATACCAGTTTCCCGAGAAGCTTATCCCGCTCGCTATTCATAACATCAGGCACAGCCGTCTGATACCTGTTTACGGAAAGGGTGAAAATATTCGCGACTGGCTGTATGTTGAAGACCATGCCAGTGCCATCGACCTGGTATTTCATGAAGGGAAAACCGCTGAAACCTATAATATTGGCGGGCACAATGAGTGGAAGAACATCGACCTGATCAAACTGCTTTGTGAGATCATGAACCGCAAATTGAAACGGTCGGCAGGAACTTCTGAAAATCTGATTACCTATGTGAAAGACCGTGCCGGTCATGACCTTCGGTATGCCATTGATTCCACGAAGATTCAAAAGGAACTCGGATGGAAACCAAGTCTGCAATTTGCCGAAGGACTTGAAAAAACGGTGGATTGGTATCTCGCCAATGAAGAATGGATGAACAATGTCACCTCAGGCGACTACCAGAAGTATTACGATATCCAGTATAACAAGCGGTAAGAAGGCATAAAAGGGCACCTTTACACATTCCACGCCGTGGAAGGTCGTTAATGTTATGCCCCAGAAACGGTTACCTCTTTACCGATTTTCGAAATCAGTCCCTGGAGTACATTCCCGGGACCAACCTCCATAAAATTATCAGCACCGTCGGCGATCATATGTTGCACGATTTGTGTCCATAATACCGGCGCAGTGAGTTGATCGATCAGGTTTTGCTTTATCTGGTCAGGATCGGTAACCTTCAGTGCCGTTGCATTCTGGTAAATGGGGCAAATTGGCGGGCTGAATGTGGTGGCATTTATTGCATCGGCAAGTTCTACGCGGGCAGGTTCCATCAATGGTGAATGAAAAGCACCGCCTACTTTAAGCGGTAATGCACGGCGTGCGCCAGCAGCCTTAAGCTGTTCGCAGGCAATTTCTATTCCCCTGATGCTGCCGGAGATGACCAGTTGTCCGGGGCTGTTATAATTTGCAGGAACCACGATTTCATCAATGGATTTACAGATTTCTTCAACCCTGGCATCGTCGAGTCCGAGAATTGCTGCCATAGTGGAAGGTTCTTTCTCACAGGCTTTCTGCATTGCCCGGGCACGGGCCGATACCAGCCGGAGTCCGTCTTCGAATGACAAAACTTTATTGGCAACAAGCGCTGAAAATTCACCCAGTGAATGACCGGCAACCATATCTGGTTTAAAATTGTCACCAAGTGTTGCAGCAAGAATTACCGAGTGAAGAAAAATAGCAGGCTGGGTGACTTTTGTTTGCCTAAGGTCCTCGTCCGTTCCGCCAAACATCAGGTCGGTGATACGAAATCCTAAAATTTCATTGGCTTTTTCGAACATCTCTTTTGCCAAAGGTGAATTGTCGTAAAGGTCTTTGCCCATACCAACAAACTGGGCGCCTTGCCCGGGAAAAACATATGCCCTCATCAATTTTCGATTTATGATTTTCGATTTACGATTTCTCGCAGTTTATTTTCTGTCTCCTAAAAATCTCAGAAGAAACATAAACAGGTTGATGAAGTCGAGATAAAGTGTGAGTGCGCCAAGAATACTGAGTTTCCTGATATTTGCATCTCCAAATTCCCCGGCTCCTGCTCCGATCTTCTTCAGGCGTTGTACATCATAGGCCGTTAATCCGGTGAAAATTAAAACACCGACAACACTGATAATATAGTCCATGGTGCCGCTTTTCAGAAAGAAATTCACGAGCATGGCTACCAAAAGTCCGATAAGGCCCATCATCATGATCGATCCGAATTTCGTCAGGTCGGTTTTTGTTGTGTAGCCTGTCACGGCCATTATTCCGAACATGGCTGCCGTAATGGCGAATGTTTTATATACCGAGGCTGCGGTATACACAAGCAGGATGAAGCTCAGGCTCATTCCCATTAAAACGGAAAACGAAATGAATAAAAGTGTCAAAACGGCAGGTGACAATTTTTGAAAACCGAATGACATCAGCAGCACAAATCCGATCGGCGAAAGTGTCACAATCCAGCCCAATCCGGTCATTCCGCCAGTTTCCATGTTGATCAGGCTATTCATTAGTGATGCGGATGACGCAAACCAGTAAGCGGTGATTGCTGTCACAAACATGGCCAGGGTCATCCATCCGAAAACCTGTGTCATGAAGGTCCTTGCAACAGTCATATCCTGTGTGCCCTGCTGGGCAGCAAAAAATCCTCTGTTATTTGTCTGTTCAAACATATTTCAATCCTCCTTTATTAAGTTATTGTATCAATTATTGAATTCACTCCGAAAAGGCATTTTTAAAGAAAACAGAACACTAAGCGAAGTCGGATACTGAGCGAAGTCGAAGTGTCTTCATTAACAGGTGATTACATCCTTCGACTTCGCTCAGGAGCCTTCGACTTCGCTCAGGATCCAATTGATCGGACTTCTCTGAGCGGGCTCAGTATGACTGCATCTAAGCACGATTGCTTACGCAATCCTGCCAAGATGCAGTGTGTATTAGTGAAGCTTGGTACTGATCAGGTGCAGGAATTCTGCCCGGGTTTTATCCCTTTCAAAAGCGCCTACAAAATCAGATGTCGTTGTGACAGAATTTTGTTTCTGAACACCGCGCATGGCCATACACAAATGTTGTGCCTCAATTACAACTGCCACGCCCAGGGGCTTCAGAGTATCATTAATGGCCTCCTTAATCTGCATGGTAAGGCGCTCCTGAACCTGCAGCCGGCGGGCATATATATCGACCACTCTGGCAATTTTGCTTAATCCGGTAATATATTTATCCGGGATATACGCCACATGTGCTTTTCCGATAAAGGGGACCATATGATGTTCGCACAGTGAATAAATCTCAATGTCTTTGACAATGACCATTTCGCGGTAGTCCTCCCTGAACTTGGCCGAACTCAGTATCTCTTTGGGATCAAGGGCATAACCTTGCGTGAGGAATTGTATTGCTTTTGCAACACGGAAAGGGGTCTTTTCAAGTCCTTCCCTGTCGGGATTTTCTCCAATCAGCCGAAGAATCTCTTTATAATGAAATGCCAGTTCTTCTGTTGTTTTTTGATCGAACTCCTCAACTTTTTCGTAATTACGTTTTTTCTTTACCGCCATGATCTGTTATTTATAAAGTCACATACCGTAATATTCAACAATATTATTTTCTGACTGCTCAATCCTGATGCAGTGCAATACCCCGCCAAGTTTGCTGATATCTTCGGAGAGTTCATTCCAAATGCCAATGGCTATATTTTCACTTGTCGGAACTTTTCCCTTCAGAAAATCAACTTCGATATTCAGGTTTTTATGATCAACTTTATTCAGGATCTTCTCAGAAATCAGTCTGCTTACATGCCGGAGATGAATTACCAGTCCGGTTTGGGGATCCGGTTCACCCTTAACGGTGACATACAGGATATAATTGTGGCCGTGCCAGTTTGGATTGGAGCACTTGCCGAATGTTTCAAAATTTTCTTCATCCGAATATTCCGGAAGAAAGAGACGGTGTGCGGCACTGAAGTGTTCCCTGCGGATAATATAAACCATTTCGAATGAATTAACAGGCAAAGTTAATGTTTTTTTTTCTTCTTAAGGATATCAAACCGGGTACCCGCCCAGATGCGGATCTGGGCTACATCATAGTTGAACATGGCATTGTTTAACCTATCGGGTATGGTATTGAATCCCGCCTGATAGGAACCACCGATAAACCACTTTTCTGCATTATATCCAGCTGCAAACCGTCCGCCCAGCTGAAAAGCGAATTCGAAGTCTGAATAACTGCCGACATCGTTACGGTATGAATGAACCTGCGCCGCAACTCCCGGGAGCACGGCCACGGTAACATAAGCGTTCTTCAGGAACACAAAACTATAGATATAACCTGGTGAAAGGCCGATAGCGTAGAAATCACCTTTGACTATCTGTCTGGCTGATGGAATTTCGTACCTGGCGATCATTTCACTTGGCAGGATCCCATGATCAGATGATACCGTATAAAAAATAAAAGAGGGTCTGACAATCAGACTTCCTGCACTTTTCTTCTGTCTCTCTGTCTGAATGAAAGCCGATCTGATTGAAAACCGCTTTGGATTATAAATCCAGTAACCCGCGATACCAATGGAAAGTGTCGCCATGTCGGGGATGATGTAATTTGAGCCATTGCTACGTTCAGGGTAACTGATATAAAAACCATTGTAAATCTGAAGAAATAATTCCGCTGCAAATCTGCGGCTGAATGCGTTGGCGCGCAAATCGACCGCGGAGGTGTGTCCGTATTTGCTTTCATTTCTTTTGTAAAAAGGATTTTCTATTGATACTCCCAGTCCAAACCATTTCCAGTTACCGGCCAAACCAATTTTTACATTGACATTGGGCTGATAAACAATCTTATCAACATTTTGGGTGTTCACCATCAGGATCGCATTCTGAAAGGTTGCGAAAATCCTTGCAGTCAGCTTATTGGTATAATCAGAGATGTAATTGCTGTCAATTTTTGATGGAATGGTATCATCTGCAGGCAGGGCACTACTTGCAAAAGTAGTTGAACCTGATAGCATTAAGTGGAAGATAAAAGCGCTGTACAGGGCTTTGAATGACATGCCGCTTTATTGATCTTGATTATCTTGACCGGATGGCTTGGTATATTTTATTATACTCACAGCCTCGAATACGGTATAGCAAAGATAAAGAATGAAAAATCCCAGCATGAAAGGAACGGCATCACCCCGGTTGATGAACACATAGGCGATGAGGATGCCGGCATAAACAAATAGTTTAAGTATGATTGTCAGCAGGTATGTGTTGACGAATTTAATGAACCTTTTTTGTGTGGACTTCAGCAGGTAATGAAAGGAAAGGAGAGAGGCGGCAATGAAAAAAACGAAGAGAAATGGAAGAGCGGGCGATAAATATGCTGCCGGTGCTAAGAGCATGATAACCAATGCGATTATTCCAAGAATTGCTGAATAGATTAAAAGTTGCCTAAGGAATTGAATGTATGCTGATTTCATGCGAGAAAAGTTAAATGTATAAATGATGCCAGGTTATTTACGCAAAAAATCCTTTGTTACAAAATAGATGGAGAGGGCAACTGAGCCAATGGAGAGAACAACGGTCAGGATTGGTTTCGTATGTAACCATTGATCAAGTTTGACTCCGCCGAATACGCCTAAAAGGATGATTACCAGCATTTGTATGGCCATGCTGGAATATCGTGCATAATCGTTAAGATTTTTCCGGGGGTCGATTTTCATTGGCTGAAGGAGAAAATTTTAAGTCTTTTATCCCTCCCTGGTCCATACTGCATGTACCGGAAAATTTAGCGCCGGGCTCAATCGCAAGTTTACCAGTGGTTATATCTCCGCTGAAACGCGCGGTTTCTTTGAGTGTCAATAGTTCAGTCACCTTAACGGTTGCCTTGACTTCACCGGAGAAGTCGGCATTCTGGCATTGAATTTCTCCATCTATCTTTCCCGTTGGCCCAACAACGATCTTTCCTTTACACTGGATATTTCCATTGAGTGTACCATCAATACGAAAATCACCATTGACCTGGATTTCTCCTTTAACAACGGCACCTGGTCCCAAAATATTGATTGTGGGCATTTCAGGCTCTCTGTTTTTTGACATAATCGTTATTTTTGAACGGGGTAATATTTTTCGAAAAAACGAAGATACTGCGAAATATCTTTGTTCCTGTATAGCACGGGATAATTTTCAACTGAAATTACAAAATTAAAATAATCACCCGCATTTTCAAGTTTGGTGAAAATGTACTTGCTTTCACTGATTCCGAGGAAGTAATCCAGCGCCCTGTCGCTATTATCAAAATTGTTGACAGTAATCATTTGCCGGTCATTGTCAAGCATCAGGCTGTTGACCATAAGGTTTTCCAGGTCGTGGAATTTTGAATTGTAGTCGGAGATCTTGATTTTGAGGGCATCCACATCCACCAGATTGCCGTTGACGATCAGCACATAGAAATGAACGGCATTCTGGTCAAATTTATAGAGTTTCAACGAATTATCCGGAGCTGCAGCAGTGGAGTCAGTCACAATGGGCTGACCCTTCGAATCTTTCTGGGTTCCGAGGAAAGCGAGTACATCTTCGGCCATCTTTTTTACCTTGCTCTTAGGGTAATCCTGGATTACCTTTTGCATTGCAACAACCAGCGAATCAACTACTTCAATCTTCCCCATTGCAAGGCCACGCATATAATCGAACTTTGGCATGAGCGCCGTATCACCTTTAAACTGCGCGCGCGCGATGTCTGCATTATTGATTACCATGTAATATTGCTGGTTCGTAAAAGCCTTGTAAGTATCATTGTATAATTTTGATGCCTCCGATTGCCGTGCATTGATCTCTTTGTAATAATTCGGGTTTACGAGAAGCTTTGCATAATCACTTTCAGGATAAAGTGAGAGGATCATGTTTTTATACTGATCGCTTTTTGGCTGATTTTGCAGGTAATCATATAACTGGCTCAATTTATAGGATGCAGGCATTTTATACTTGTTGTCGGGAAACCGTTCCATCAGGGTTTCGAACGTTTGTACAGAGTTGCTGTAATCGCCCAATCCCTCAACAAAGATGAAGCCTGCCTGGTAATATGCCTCAATGATCATATCATTGGAGGCCTTTATTTTTTCTTCACCAACAGGGATGTCCTTGATATAATAGGCCCTGTCCTTGGGATCCTTTTGCTTGGCAAGCAGTTTTTTATCAACCTTGACCGTGTCGTCCGATTCTTCCGGGATTGAATCGACCAGTTCCTCCTCATTGGCAAAACTGACAACGGTCTTATCCATCAGGAACCAATTATCCTCCATCTTCCGCCGTCCCCATTTCCGTGTGAAAGTTGTGAAGCCATTGGCCATGATGGTAGGATTATAAAAGTACCACCGCCCTGTTTGCGAGGTTGAACCCTGTTGTTCCTGGCCAAAGGTTTGATCATAGAAGCTTTGGTTTTCGCGGCGTTTTTGTTCTTCGATCTTTCGTTGCATCTCTTCAGCAATCAGTTTGGATATAATCTGATCGATGATTTTGTTCCGCTCATCTTCCGGCATGGCAGATAGCCTTTGCAGACTATCCTGAAGGCTGATGACCCCCAGATTCCTGACAAGATCGGTCAGTGTAATGGTTCTTTGAGAGAGTTCCTTGTAGTTGGCGTAATCCTTAGGTAAAAATTGCATGGTGCTGTCATAGTAGGACTGCGCAATGGTATAATTACGGTTTTCAAAAAATATGTTTGCAAGGTCAAGTGAGGAGATCGCCTTCTGATAGTTATTGGTGCGGCTGGTACTTACCGATTTCTTGAAATGTTCAATGGCCGTAAGGGTGTCGGCATCTTTGAGTGCAATATGGGCAAGCGCATAATAGATCTGATCCTGAAAGTCCTTATTTTTATTATCCTTCAGCATCTTGGTAAGCTTCTTGATGATAAACTCCCGGTTCCCGCTTTTTGCATCATAACATTGAGCCAGGTTGATCTTGGCATTAAATTCCATTTCATAGGTTGTGGCATTTTTCACCACGAGGGTATACAACCTTGAAGCTTCATTCAACTCCCCGTTACGCTGGTAAATTTGCCCCAGTATGAACTGGCAGCGGGTTCGCATGGCACCTGACGGCTTCAGTTCGAGTGCCCGGTTGAGATATGGGATGGCTCCATCATAGTTTTTCTGCAGGATGTAAAACTGTCCGTATAAAAGATTCAGTTCAGTTTCATATTTATCAGGCGCTTCACCCTTTCTGATCTTGCTCTGTAACATGTCGAGCATAGGCTCGGCCTTGGTGAAATCGCCAATCTGGATATTCGATCTTGCCTGCCAAAGCATTGCGTCGTATTTGATATCATTATCATTATAGGTTTTGATAACGAATTCAAATGTTCGCCGGGCCATCGGGTAATCCTGCTTGTAAAAATAGCTTTTGCCAATAAGCATGTAAGAATCATCGATCCATCGCACATACTCTTTCCGGTTGAAGTACATCGAGTGTTTGTTGATCGCTTTCGATGCCTTCTTAATGGCTATATCGGCATACTGGTTGAGCTTATTGGCGCTGCTCCGGTCGCCGTAATTGAATACCGGAAGCACCACCGCAAAGTTGTCCTTAAGGCTGGCCTGGTGCTGTTTAAGTCCCTCCCGGATGTTATCCATCCCGTTCCAATACACATTGTAATGAGAGGTGGTGTTATGGTAAGTCCTTCTGAGAAAAGTATTTTTCTTGGTGGAACAGGAACTAAACATGGTTAGTCCTGATAAAATCAGGATCCATGCGGCGAGGTAGTATGTCTTCGTCGATCTCAAAACTATAATAACAGATATTTATGCAGTATAACTATAATTTTACAAAATTATTTTAAATTTTTGAATTTGCCCGATATAGCGTGAAGATTTGTGTGATCGTATAATTTTCCGATATTTGCATCGTTTTGAGGATTGGTGCGTGAGATATGGTTTCGGATAGAAGAGTTAAAAAAAAAGTAAAGTGGACTGAAAAATGGCGGAATAAATACCGCCTTGTTTTCATGACCGACGACACCCTTGAGGAGAGGTTCACCTTCCGTCTTTCAAGGATGAATGTGTTCATTGCCCTTGGAACCTTAACCATTATCCTGATTTTTCTGACCAGCATCCTGATAGCTTTTACTCCTTTGCGTGAGTATATTCCCGGTTATACCAATGTTGGATTGACCAAAAAGCTCTACATTCTTAAGCTCAAGACTGACTCAATCGAGCGCGATCTGATCAGGAAGGACCGGTTCATACAGAATCTGAAAGATGTGATCAATGGAAAGGATCTCACGGAGGATAAACCACTGGTTCGGGATACCCTGAAACGATACAGCAATATTAAAATAAAGCGGTCAGTTGAGGATTCTCTGCTGCGCGTTGAGGTTGAAAATCTTTCGAAGTACAGCTTATACAAGATGGAAACGATGGAAACCGCCAGTCAGAAAAAGACCTCCATCGGAGGAGTTCTTTTTTTTACACCACTCAAGGGAATTGTTACAAATGCCTTTAATCCGGCACAAAAACATTACGGCGTTGATATCGTGGCTAAGCAGAATGAAGCGGTAAAGGCCGTTCTTGACGGGACAGTCCTTTTCAGTAACTGGACGATTGAGACCGGTTATGTGATCGCATTACAGCATTCGCAGAATATTGTTTCGGTTTACAAGCACAATAGCGTTATCCTGAAAAAAGCGGGAGATTTTGTGAAGGCAGGGGATCCGATAGCCATTGTGGGTGAAACAGGGGAGTTGATCACGGGCCCGCATCTGCATCTTGAACTTTGGAGCGATGGCCGACCAGTTAACCCGGACGATTACATTACATTTTGACAATAACGATAAATTATTGAAAAAGAATATTGCCATATTAGGATCAACAGGGAGTATCGGGACCCAGGCGCTTGAAGTTGTACGCAGCCACCCGGACCTTTTCGGGGTGGAGGTGCTAACTGCCCAGAACAACTGTGATATGCTGATCCGGCAAGCCCAGGAATTCCGCCCGAACGCGGTTGTGATCGGGAATACGTCGTGTTATCTAAAAGTGGCAGAAGCTCTAAAATCCTATCCTGTAAAGGTCTTCGCGGGACCGGATTCCATAGCTCAGATTGTGGAGATGGAGGAGATCGACCTGGTATTGAGTGCATTGGTTGGTTATGCCGGCTTGAAGCCCACCCTGAGCGCCATCACTGCAGGAAAACAAATAGCCCTCGCCAACAAGGAGAGCCTTGTTATTGCCGGAGATCTTGTCATGTCGGAGGCACGAAAAAAAAACATCCTTGTCCTGCCGGTCGATTCTGAACATTCGGCGATCTTTCAGTGCCTGGTTGGTGAATTGCCGGGGACTGTTGAAAAGGTATATCTGACCGCTTCAGGTGGCCCTTTCAGGGGAATGCGTCGGTCACAACTGGCAGATGTTACAAAGGAAGCTGCATTGCAGCATCCCAATTGGAAAATGGGGCACAAAATTACCATTGATTCAGCCACCATGATGAATAAGGGGCTTGAGGTTATTGAAGCACGGTGGCTCTTCAATCTCAAACCGGAGCAGATCGGAGTGGTCATTCACCCGCAGTCGGTGATACATTCCATGGTTCAGTTTATCGATGGTTCGATGAAGGCGCAGATGGGACTTCCTGACATGAAGCTCCCGATTCTTTATGCAATGACATTTCCCCTGCGGATGAAATCGGAACTGCCCCGCATTAATTTCACCGATCATCCGGCCCTTAACTTTGAAGCTCCTGATCTGGATTTGTTCCGTAACCTTGCCTTGGCTTATGAAGCGCTCAGGCAGGGAGGAAATATGCCATGTATCCTGAATGCCGCAAATGAAGTTGCCGTCGGGGCATTCCTTGACGATCGCATCGGTTTCCTGGCCATGCCGGAGGTAATAGCTCATTGCATGCAAACGGTCACGTATGTGAAAACACCGCTGTATGATGATTATGTGGCATCTCACAAAGAATCCATCATCCGGGCAAAAGAATTTATTAACCATTCGTAACAGACTAATTTTAACCATCTCATGGAAATCGTTATAAAAATCGTTCAGTTATTGCTCAGTTTATCCATTCTTGTGATTTTTCACGAGTTCGGACATTATATTGCGGCCCGGATATTCAAGACAAGAGTTGAAAAGTTCTATTTGTTTTTTGATCCGTGGTTCTCCCTCTTCAAATTTAAAAAGGGGCACACCGAATATGGCATTGGATGGATCCCGCTCGGGGGCTATGTAAAGATATCAGGGATGATCGATGAATCCATGGATAAAGAACAGATGAAACTGCCACCCCAATCATGGGAGTTCCGATCAAAACCGGCATGGCAGCGACTGATCATAATGCTGGGTGGTGTCACAGTGAATATCCTGCTTGCCATTGCGATATATATTGCCATGCTGGCTGCCTGGGGGGAACAGTATCTTCCGACCGCCGAAGTGAAGTATGGCATTACCGTTGATTCACTGGGTTATCAGATGGGATTGCGAAACGGCGATCATATACTTTCCATCGATCATAAGCTGGTTGAGGATTTTGCGGCAATTCCGAAAACTATCATTTTAGAGGAGGCTAAAACAGTGCAGGTTCTGCGTGATGACCAGAAACTGGATATTCAGATCCCGGGTGATTTTATCAGCAAGCTGATCAAACATAAGTCCCCGGATTTCATCGCGGTCAGGTTTCCTTTCGAAGCCGGAAAATTCACCGTCGGCTCTCCTGCACAGGCTGCAGGGATGCTTGTCGATGATAAGATCATCGGACTAAATGACTCCCTGATGCCCTTTTTCGACCAGTTCAGGTCTTCCATTCAGGAGTATAAGAACAAGACAGTGAATGTGATCGTTCTGCGCGGATCGGATACCCTTGGCCTTAAGGTTGACGTGCCTGCCGCGGGACTGATCGGTGTTTATCCGAAAGGACCTGCAAATTATTTTGCATTTAAGGAAAAAAGCTACAATATCCTTACGGCCGTTCCGGCAGGAGTAGTTAAAACCTTTGAAGGCGCAGGCAACTACATCAAATCGATCAAACTGTTGTTTTCCCAGGATAAAGCATATGAATCGGTGGGCGGATTTATCACGATTGGCAATATCTTCCCGTCAACCTGGGACTGGGCTGCTTTCTGGTCGCTGACGGCTTTCCTGTCCATCATGCTGGCAATCCTGAATATACTGCCGATTCCCGCACTCGATGGAGGCCATGTGATGTTCCTTTTTTATGAGATCATTGTCCGCAGAAAACCCAGCGATAAATTCATGGAATATGCCCAGATCGCCGGAATGGTTATACTTTTCGGTTTGCTCATCTTCGCAAATGGTCAGGACATAATGAAATTGTTCAGATAGTGAAGTTAATCCGGGAGGAAAGGAATTTGTCCGCTCGCAATCGGCTATTCAGTTACCTTTTCCTTTAATGATTTAAACCCTTCACCCAGAATCTCCGTGGCATCAGTAACGGTAAGGAACGCCTTGGGATCAATATCATGGATGTATTCCTCCAGCAATGCCAGTTCACGCCGGCTAACAACGGTAAATATGATTCTCTTGTCGGCATAGTTATACATGCCCTTGCCATCAATCAGGGTTCCTCCCCGATCGAGGTTATTGATGATTTTTTCACGGATCTCCTCATGTTTATCCGAAATGATAAACAGGCTTTTATCGTAGCTGACCCCTTCGAGCACCACATCGATCACCTTTCCCGTGATGAAAATCACAATCCAGGAATACAATGGGATTTTCCAGTCCTGGAACACGAGCAATCCGATAAGCACGATGGCAGAATCCACATAGATCATCAACATGCCAAGCGGCAGCCTGGTGTATTTTGCGATGATCATGGCAACAATGTCACTGCCGCCAGATGTAGCTTTTGATTTAAAGATGAGGCCAAGGCCGAGCCCGGCTAACACACCACCGAAAATGGAAGAAAGAAGGGCATCTCCCTCCACAAGTGGCTTAAATCCCCAGAAAAAGGTCAGGGTATCAGTGAAGAGGGCGGTTAGTGAAAAGCCAACCACGGTTTTCATCCCGAACCGCGGACCCAGGAACTTGATCCCGATAATGGTCAGGGGAATATCAAAGCACAGGGCAACAAGGCCGACCGGCGTGTTGAAAAGGTAGTGAAGGACGATGGAGATGCCATACACACCGCCGGGAACAATTTTATACGGAGTGATAAACAGAACAAATGCTGCCGCTAGTATAAAAGCCCCGATAGTAATCAGGCTGTAGGAAATAAACCATTTGCGTGTAAAGGGTTTTTCCTTGATGAGTAAGAATGACATATGCAGTTGATTAGGGTAATATGAATGACGTGGCAAAGATATTTCATTGCAGCACAATGCAAGCGCACAAAGTTCGTTTATCATGAAACATTTTGGTTCAAAGGCTGTATAAACCTATGAAAGCCTGCAAAAGGCTGTTATCGGATTCCTTTGACTGAGTTTAAATTGGCATTACTGTGGTGGTGGTAACAAAAAAAAATGTACTTTTATCCCGTTTTTCTTATGAACCTAACAACCTGTTGTTGACGTTGCCAATATCCGGATATCTGAACCCCTTCAGGATCAAGTTTTACTTTATCCTCCTCCTGATAACATTTCAGGGGATTATTGTTGTTTATGCTCAGCAACCAACCCTCCTGACGCATTACATGTTCACCAATATGGCCATTAACCCAGCCTTTGCCGGGAACAATGGCGGCATATGTGTTACAGGGCTTGTCCGACAGCAATGGATGGGTTTCAAGGATCCTGACGGATCGCAGACAGCCCCCCAGACATTTTTAATAACAGCTGATTCGCCTATCAGGGCCTTACATGGAGGAATAGGAGGGTCACTATACCAGGATCAGCTTGGTTTTTTCAAGAATATCGGGCTTAATCTCGGTTATGCCTATAAGATGGATGCCGGCAACGGTGATTTATCTTTTGGATTACAGGTAGGATTGCAGAATGGAACCTTCGATTTTTCGAAATTTGATCTTGGCCAGGGGGTGGGCAATCTCTCTGAAGATCCAGTATTACGCGAATTGTCGGGGAAAACCAGCGATATGACATTCGATATCGGTGCAGGGATCCTGTACAAAGTTCCGGAAAAGTTTTACATAGGCCTTTCTGCTGCTAACCTTTTACAATCCAAGGCGAAAACAATTGCTTATCAGTTGCGCAGGACCTATTATCTTGGCGGAGGTTATGAGTGGATCGTCCCAAACCATCCTGCATTTGAGGTGCTGCCATCTGCCTTGCTGATGTATGACGGGGCAGCTTTTCAACTTAATCTCAGCGCCCTTGTCTTTTACAATAATAAATTTTACGGCGGATTGGGTTACAGGCTGCAGGATGCGGTTTCGGTTTTAGCCGGTGTAAGTATAAAAAGTCTTCGTATTGGAGTTGCCTATGATATAAGTACTTCGGCCCTCAGTAAATATAACAGCGGGGGGTTGGAAGTTATGGTGAGTTACTGCTTTAAAATTGACACGGATAAATTCCGGAAAAGTTACAGGAATACACGATTCTTGTAAAAGAAAAAGTGTAAATTTGCCGTTTTATTTGCAAAACCGTTGAATTAACATAATAAATCTCAATACGTAGCGTTATTTTTCATCCATTAATCGGCCAAAAAAATGAAAAAACTGCTCATTTATTCCGCCCTGCTCATTTTCCTGGGAAGCTGCGGTAACTCAGGAAGTGGTGAGCTTACGGGAGTAAAAAACCGAAAGCGATACTATTCTCCGGATCCGTTTGGCATGGTTTACGTCCCCATGGGTTCATATACCATGGGCGTCAGCGATGAAGATATGCCGTATGCCCAGCTTAATAACCCGAAAACGGTAACAGTGCAGGCTTTTTATATGGATCAGACTGAAATTACGAACAATGAATATCGGCAGTTCGTTTATTGGGTCAGGGATTCCATCGCAAGGCGTATCCTAGGAGAGGCCAAACCGGAGCTCTACTTCATCTCAGAAAACAAAAAAACCGGTGAACAATTTGATCCTCCTTTCCTGAATTGGGAAAGTAAACTGGAATGGAATTCCGATCAGCAGGATGTCCGTGATGCACTTGCACAAATGTATCTTCCTGAAAATGAGCGTTATTTCAGAAGACAAGAGATTGACACCCGCAAACTCTATTTTGAGTACTATTTTGTCGATCTGAAAGCAGCATCCCGTAAAGATTATTCAGCCCAGCCCGATCCCAAGGAGGCAGGACTCGCCAATCGCCCCCAGGGTTTGAAGGACCGTTCAGTTTATGTACGCAAAGAGGTCATCAATGTATATCCCGATACCCTCTGCTGGATTCATGATTATGCCTATTCCTTTAATGATCCGAGCACTGAAAAATATTTCTGGCATCCAGCTTATGACAATTATCCTGTGGTTGGTGTGAACTGGCGCCAGGCCAATGCTTTCTGCATCTGGCGGACCCAGATCAAAAACAGTTTTTTATATGGTCAGAAGGGGGAAACCTTTATCAGCGATTTCCGCCTTCCTACCGAAGGTGAATGGGAATGGGCAGCACGTGGCGGTTATGATGGAAATCCATATCCATGGGGCGGACCATACACCAGGAACGACAAAGGTTGTTTCCTTGCAAACTTCAAACCCATGCGGGGCGACTATATTGCCGACGGTGGCGCCACAACGGTTATCGTTGCCCACTATCCCGCCAATGATTATGGCCTTTACGACATGGCCGGGAATGTAGCGGAATGGACCGTTACAGCTTTTCATCCCTCTTCGTATAATTTTTCATGGGACCTGAATCCCGATTACAAATACAATGCAAAGGATTCCGATCCCCCTGCATTGAAGCGTAAGGTAACCCGCGGCGGATCATGGAAAGATGTTGCCTACTTCCTTCGTGTGTCAACCCGCTCTTATGAATACCAGGATACTGCCAAATGCTATGTCGGATTCCGTTGTGTCCAGAGTTATCTTGGCCGCCAGCGTGACGACAACCCTGCAAGAGCTTCCAAAGTCTACAGATAAATTACTAAACTAATCCTCCTTATTAACAATTAATCCTTTCAAACCATGGCCTTACTCGATTTTGTCAAAACAAAGCATTATAAAAACTTCATGGCCAAGCTTTATGGCTGGGGTGCCGCTGTAGTTATTATCGGTGCATTGTTTAAAATCAACCATTACACCGGTGCCGACATTATGCTTATTATCGGTCTGGGTACTGAGTCACTCATTTTCTTCTTTTCCGCCTTTGAACCCCCTCACGTCGAACCCGACTGGAGCCTTGTCTATCCTCAGCTGGCAGGAATTTATCATGATGATGAAATCGATCCTACCAAAGCGTTTAATTCAAAGGATACCATTACACAGGAACTGGATAAAATGCTTGAAAAGGCTAAGATCGGCCCTGAATTGATCGCCAGCCTGGGAACCGGGCTTACAAAATTGTCGGATACAACATCGAAACTGTCAAATGTTGCCGATGCCTCCCTGGCAAATGATAAGTATATTTCGACTATGAAAACTGCCACGGATTCGGCAAACATATTAAACGATTCCTACCGTAAAACCGCACAAACCCTGGAACAAAGCGTAAGTGCATCGCAGGAGCAGTTAACCCATATCAAATCAACATCCAAAAGTGCCGCCAGCCTTGCAACGATGTTTGCTGAAGTAGGCGAATCACTCAAGGAAGATGTTACGGCCAACAAGGCCTTCTCAGACAGCATTGCCAATGTTACCATGACGGCAAACAAGTTTGTAGATAAGTATAATGAATCGGCAGCCCTTTTGTCAAAAACT
>Ga0074195_1002941_pt1 | contig 17268 bp, 10 predicted proteins | sample EPASupsiteHSE623_FD_64525 | JGI IMG/M metagenome (GOLD analysis project Ga0074195, IMG submission 64525) | Bioremediated contaminated groundwater from EPA Superfund site, New Mexico - Sample HSE6-23 | ecosystem: Environmental > Aquatic > Deep subsurface > Groundwater > Contaminated ...
CGGCAGGGTTGACGATTCTTCCATGCTGGACCCATATGATATTGAAAGTATTACGGTACTTAAAGATGCTGCAGCTTCTGCGATTTATGGGTTACGTTCGGCCAACGGGATTATCCTGATCACAACAAAGAGAGGGAAAGAAGGGAAAATCGCGGTGAACGTTAATACAGAAACATCTTTTTCTCAACCCACCTGTTTGCCGGAATTTCTTGATGCTGCAAATTATGCCGTTCTCTATAATGAGGCATTGGAAAATGACGATCCCAGTGCGGCATTGAAGTACGACGAAACAACGATAGAGGCTTACAAGACGGGAAGCAATCCTTATAAGTATCCCAATGTGAACTGGACAGAAGAATTTTTAAAGAAATTCTCGGTTCAGACCAGGAGCAACATCAATGTCAGCGGGGGAACAAAAACAGCAAAATATTATTTTTCAGCAAACTACCTGCACGACAATGGTTTGTTTGATGTTGACAAAGACGTAAATACCTATAATACGAATTCGACTATTAATATTATCAATGCCCATGCGAACGTCGAGCTGAAATTAGGAAAGAACTTAACCATTGTATCAGATATAAAGGCAAAGAAGGATAAACGAAATGCGCCGGGGGCTTACAGCAGTAATTATGACGAAAGTATATTCAGCACGCTGTTTTCAACTCCTTTTAACGCTCACCCAATAAAGAATGAAGACGGCTCTATAGCCGGAACGACAGACTACCGGAAGAATCCTTATGGTTTGCTCAATTATAACGGCTACTCCATCTGGGAACGTTCCTCTATGTCTACTTTTGTAGAGCTGACTTATAACCTGGATTATTTATTAAAGGGACTAAAAATCAGCGGATGGTTTGGCTTTAATAATTACAACGAATTACATAAGCCGGACCAAAAACTTTGCCGTCTACCAGCTTAACCCGGATGAAAAGACGTATGCAAAAATTGGACTGGACAGTGAAATCGGGAATACCGGGTCGTACAGTAACGTTTACCGGAACTTCGATCATTCGGTTTCTTTGAGCTATGCTGCAGAATTTCAAAAGCATCGTGTCGACATCCTATTAATGGCCGACCGGCAGCAGCTTGATGACGCCCTTTCTACGGGGCTGGCTTTAAATTACCAGGGAATAAAAGGAAGCCTTTCTTACCGGTACAGCAACTCCTATCTTCTCGATTTGTCATATTCCTGGCAGGGCAGCGAACAATACCCCAAAGGAGACAGGTATGGCTTTTTCCCTGTTCTATCGGCAGGCTGGATCGTTTCGAATGAGAAGTCGCTTAATCTTCCTGGTTTTGTAAGCTTCTTGAAAATCAGGGCGTCATATGGACTGACAGGGAACCACGATGATACCTATTTCGATTACCTGGAATCGTATGCGTCGGGAACAGGATCTGTTTTTGGTGTTTCTCCGGCATCTGTCAGCGGTTATTACCAAAATAAAGTTGCCAATCCGTTGCTTACATGGGAGAAATGTTCAAAGGCTAATGTCGGCTTTGATATGGACATGTTTAAAAACCGTCTTACAGCCTCATTTGATTATTTTAAAGAAGAGAATAAGGATATTCTGATCCAAAATGCAATTACGTCCATGTATGGCGCTACTGTTTATATGCCTGAGGGAAAGTTTAAAAATAAAGGCTTCGAAATTCAATTGGGATGGAACGACCGGGTAAGCGACTTTAGCTATTATGCCACTTTTAACTACGCTGTTGCAAAAAACGAGATCGTAAACCAAAACGAACAACTAAGAAACTACTCCTGGATGTACCGTACCGGCCATCCGTTAAATACACGATTCGGTTATTTGTTTGACCGGTTTTATACAGAGGAAGATGATATTGACGCTTTGCCCGACCAGTCGTTGCTCGGATCACAGAACCCGGGAGACCTTAAGTATAAAGATTTGAATGGAGACGATGTTATCGATGATAATGATATTACACGTATCGGGTCGGCAAAAATGCCCGAAATAAATTACGGGTTATCGTTTGGTGCCGGGTATAAAGGATTTGACCTAAGCGTGTTATTTCATGGAGCAGGGAACAGCACGACCTATAATTCCGGCTATACGTATTGGGATTTTTATAACAAAACCGGTAATGTTATGGAACACCACCTGGATCGGTGGACTTCCGGATCAGGACAATCGGCCAAATACCCGAGATTGACCCTTTCCAATACGAATAATTATGTCACCAGTTCGTTTTGGGTACAGAAGAATTCCTTTTTAAGGTTGAAATACATAGAACTCGGATACACGCTACCGGCTACCGTTTCAAAAAGAATAGGAATGACCAAAGCCAGGATTTTCGTTAATGGAAGCAATCTTTATTGCCGGACTAAACCGGATCATAAAGATCCTGAACTTCAGGATGACGGACTGGCTTATCCTATTCCCCGTGTTTTTAGTGCAGGTCTGAATCTTCATTTCTAAAAATCATCGATATTATGAGACGTTTTATAATCAATACCGCCATTAGTGTTCTTTTCATATCTGTTTCATGTTCTGATGAGACCATAGATGATTATCCTGCAAATTTTGTTCAGGCCGATGTTATTTGCGGCGATTCCGTGAAAGTTACCCAGTTTGTAAATAACATTTACTCCTATATACCTGACGGCTATAACCGGTTAGGGGATAATTCGATGGTCGCTTCGTCAACCGACGAAGCGGTGCACGCTGTACGCGGGTCTGCTGCCGAAAGCTGGGGAACCGGAAGCTGGGGACCGACATCTATTCCGGACAACCTGTTCTCATCCTGTTACTCGGGGATAAGGAGAACATTTATCTATGAAGAGCAGATCTACCCGAATGTTAAAGACAATGTCATGACTTCGGTGGGCAGGGATCTGTACTATGGTCAGGTTCTTTTTCTCAGGGCCTTACTGAATTTTGAATTGCTGAAACGCTTTGGCGGTTACCCGATCGTCAAAAAAGCCCTTGAAACAAATGACGATTTAAATTGTCCCAGGAACACCTGCGACGAATGTGTCGATTATATAACCGGACTGTGTGATGAAGCGGCAGGATTGTTACCTGTAAAATATGCCGATAACCAGCTTGGCCGGGCAACCAAAGGCGCGGCCTTAGCTTTGAAAGCCCGTTTGCTGTTATATTCGGCAAGCCCCCTGTTTAATGATCCGTCCAAAACTTCGGATGGTTTGGAAAATGGGAAATACGACGTTTCCAAATGGGAAAAAGCCGCTGAAGCATCGGCAGCCGTTATTAACCTTAAAAACGGGAGCGCCTCCGCGTACGATTTGTACAAGAGCTATGACGCTTTCTTTTATACCCTGGCTTCAAACAAGGAAATTATTCTTTCCAAAATGGCAACCACCAATAATACGGTTGAGCGTTTAAACGGACCTTCAAGTATAACAGGAGGGGAAGGCGGAACCTGTCCGACCCTGGACCTTGTAAACGACTACGAGATGAAGAGTGGCGTTTCTTTCGACTGGAATAACCCGGACCATGCGGCAAATCCGTTTGGTAACCGGGACCCCCGTTTTGAAAAGAGTATTCTGTTTAATGGTGCCGGGTGGATGAACAATATGACCATAGAAACATACGAAGGGGGAAAAGACAAGACCGGGAACAAGGCCACAAGGACAAGTTTTTACTTGCGTAAGTTCCTCAATGTGAATGCCCGCTGGAATGCGCCTGTGGGTAAGACCAATCATTGTTTTCCGATATTCCGGTACGGGGAAGTGCTGCTTAATTATGCGGAAGCCGTGAATGAAGCTTATGGACCGGACATGGATCCGAAGGCTTATGGTATGACTGCCCGCGCTGCCATAACCCTTATCCGGGGAAGAGCCGGTTTAACCGGTAATATTGATTTGTCCGGCTCGGTACCGGCAGGAGACCAGGATTTAATGCGCCGGGCCATTCGCCATGAACGTCGTATTGAACTTGCCTTTGAAGAACATCGCCATCTGGACCTGAGAAGATGGAAAACGGCAGAACAGATCCTGAATCAGTCTGTTTTTGGACTTGAAATCACTAAGAATACAGACGGGACTTACAGCTATGCTCCGCAAACAGTGGAGGAACGTGTGTTTTCTGAAAAGATGTACTTATATCCATTTCCTCAGGAAGAGATAAACAGGAATACGGGGTTAATTCAGAATTCAGGCTGGTAAAATTTTAATTTGGAAAATACGATGAAAAAAGTAACTATTTTATTTGTGATCAGTATATTTTTCTGTCAAAATGCATTTTCTCAAAATCTTTTAATCAGGGGGCAGATCATTTCGGAAGAAGATCAGAAAGGACTCCCGGGCGTGAATGTGACAATTAAGGGATCGATCCAGGGAACAGTAACCGACACCGATGGAAAATATACCATCAAAGTCCCGTCAAATTCTACCGTTTTAAAGTTCAGTTCAATTGGTTTTATTCCACATGAAGTATCAGTCGGTGACAGGCAGGTCATTAACCTCACATTAAAGCCGGATGTCAAAGCGATTGACGATGTTGTGGTTATTGGTTACGGCCAACAGAAGAAGGCAAGTATCGTTGGAGCTATTTCCAATATTAAAAATGAAGATCTGAAAAGGGCTGCCCCTTCCAATCTGACCAGCGCAATTGGCGGTCGTATTACCGGTGCTGTCGTCCGGTTGGGTGATGGAAACGTAGGAGGAGGAGACAACCGGTACACGACTGCATCGCTGGATAATGCCGAGATTTTCATACGGGGAAAAGCCACCACCAATTCGGCAGAGCCGCTTATCCTGGTTGACGGAGTTGAATCGTCATTTTCCAGGATTAACCCGGAAGATGTTGAACAGTTCAGCGTTTTGAAAGACGCCTCGGCAACTGCCGTTTACGGGGTCAGGGGGGCGAACGGGGTCATCCTGGTAACAACAAAAAGCGGGAGTATCGGGAAGCCCCGGGTAACCATTAATTCCCAGGTCAGGATGCATAAGGAACTGGATTTTCCAAAACCTTTGGGAGCTTATGATTATGCCGTGCTTTACAACGAAGCTCTCCGAAATGCAGGGAAAAGCGACTTATACACGGAGGAAGACCTGGAACACTGGAGAACAGGAGACGACCCTTACGGGCATCCCGATGTGAACTGGTACGATGAGATTGTTAAAGATCACTTTTTCGAGCATCAGTATAATGCCAACGTGACAGGAGGTACTGAATTTGTGAAGTATTACCTGTCAGGGGAATACAATCATGCAGGAGGTCCTTTTGACGCCCCTGAAAGGAATGAAAATATTTATAACAGGTACAACCTAAGAACGAATTTTGATTTTCAGGTTACCAAATCGACTGAATTTGACGTGAAGTTAAACGGGAGGCTGGAGGAAAAGGGAGACGTTAACTACGGAGAGTCAAGCGGCGACCGTTATTACGGTTCCTTCTGGTACGGAATATTGGCTTCACTGGGAAATATTGCACCGGTTTATAATCCTGACGGAACTTATGCCTATGGCAGCAGTGCAACCTGGAATTTAAGGGCAACGCTGGATGAAGGCGGTTACCGCCGGCGTTTATCCAACACGATGGATGCAAATTTCAACTTAAAACAGAAGCTTGACTTCCTTTTGGAGGGACTTTCTGCCAGAGGAATGTTCGGCCTTGTGTATTCTTCGGGCACCAGGAAAAAAATTAACCCGGAAAAAATTCCCGAGCTTTGGTATTATAATCCGGCAACAGGCGATTACACATTAAAGCAGGCCAAAGCAGTCAAAAGTTACGCGATTGATAAGCTGGCATATACGCGACGCACTCATTGGGAATTTGCATTGAACTATGAAAAGATGTTTGCGGCAAAACACCGGTTTTCTGCGATGGCTATTTATATCCAGTCAAAAGATGAATCAAATTACGATTTGCCAAATGCATACAGGGGCGTGTCCGGCAGAATCACTTATGATTATAAATCAAAGTATCTGTCTGAATTCTATATGGGGTATAATGGTTCTGACCAGTTTAGCAAAGGGCACCGGTATGCTTTGCTTCCGGCAGGGTCATTGGGTTGGGTGATGTTTGAAGAGCAGTTTATGAAAGACCATGTACGTTTTATTAATTTCCTGAAAATCAGAGGATCTTATGTTCAGGGATCTTAATGACGACGGTGTGATTAACGATTGTGACGTAACTGCGATCGGGTATTCAACCATTTCTGAAAAGATCTATGGTTTTAATACCGGCTTTACGTTCAAAAACTTTCATCTGGGTACTTTTTGGCAGGGTGCTGCAAATATCTGTTCCCGGTATGGAGCCATGCTGAGGTATGAATTTTCCCCGAATGTTTTGCCGATCCATTTAGGTCGTTGGGTTTATGATCCCGAGCGGGGATTGGATACCCGTGAAACGGCCACGTATCCTTCTTTGATTATTGGCGGTTCGCCGCAGACCACGGCAAATTCAACATTTCAATTACAGAACAGCTCCTATCTGCGTTTAAAATCGGCCGAGTCCGGAGGACATGTCCCTGCACATAATCCAACGGAGGTAAGTGCTTATTACACCCATGTGTACAGTATTAAGTTTGCGGATCTGGCATTGAGGATCAGTTGGGATGCCCGTAATCCGGCATCAGGGGAGACTACCAATCAAAATTACCCGTACATAAGATATGCAGAGGTCTTGCTGAATTATGCTGAAGCGATGAATGAAGCGTTTGGCCCTGAGGTTGACGGGTTAGGAAATGGGAAAACGGCTTTATGGGCTGTCAATGAGGTTCGTACCAGGGCTATATATCCCGGTAATACGGAATATCTGGGACAAACAGGAGGAATGCCTCCGATCGGGTCCGGATTGTCAAAAGATGAGTTGCGGGAGAAGATTCGTCATGAAAGAAGGGTCGAATTATCATTTGAAGAACATCATTTCTGGGATGTAAGGCGCTGGATGATTGATCCTGCTGAACTGACTCTTATTCAGGCACAGGTTCCTGTGTGGAAGAGTGATGGTACGGTTGGATATGAAATACAGACGGTCGAAACGAGGGCTTTTGACCGCAAAATGTACCGGATGCCAATCCCTGAATCTCAACTGTATTCAAATCCAAACCTGATCCAGAATCCGGGTTGGCCGAATAGTACGGAAGAATCAAATTAGCTTTTTTGTAAGGGAATGAGACCGGACCATCTCCTTGAATGGAGGTGGACGGTCTGTTACCGCGGAAAGCTTTTAAAAGAAAATTAAAAACACAGACATGACAGTTTAAAAAGGAATAGTTTGTAATATAGCAATATCTTTGTTACGCACATATATTTATCAATGGAAGCTGAATCCAAAGATCGGGAAGTAGAATTATTGCGCGACGGGTCAAAAGAAGCCTATCATAGGTTATTTGATGATTATGGGCCAAGAGTGTATGCGTTTGCTTTATCGTATCTTAAAAACGAAGCTGATGCAGAAGAACTTCTTCAGGAGGTATTTTTAAAGCTTTGGGAAATACGGGGTAGCCTTGATGCAATGCGGAATATTAAGTCATTGCTGTTCAAAATCTGTATTAACCTGATCTATGATCTTATCAGGAGAAAGAATATCGAAAGAGCTTATCTTAATTATTCTGTTAGCAATTTTCATCTTCAAACAGATGAAACCTGGCAGGAGGTTATTTATAATGATATGCTCGGGAATTTACAGCAACTGGTTAATACGATGCCTGAGCAGCGTCAGCGGATTTTCAGATTGAGTAAAGAAGAAGGTTTTTCGAACGAAGAAATTGCCCGAAAACTTGGTTTATCTCAAAGAACTGTTGAAAATCATCTTTACCTTGCCCTTTCCTATCTAAAAGACAAATTTGGTAACGGTTCCCTTATCGCTTTGTTGTTCTTTTTCCTTCATTGTGAATAGAAAATCGGCTTAATTTAATTTTGCGAAAAAATTTCATTTTGGATTGAGTACTTTGATGAAGGCATTCGTATTACTGCCAAATGATTAAAATAATATGCACGATAAGATCAGAGATATTATCGAAAACGGAAAATCAGATCAGGCAACCCATCAGGAAAAACAAAAGCTTTTATCCATATTCCATCAACCGGAAGTTGAGCTTAAGCTGAAATGTTATCTTTTCGAAGATCTGGATCAGACTGAGGCTTCTCCGAAAGACGAACATTTTTTTGAAGAGATCTTTGAAAAATTTTGGAATAGACGAGAAGCAGGTATTTTGAAGAAGCTGAGTAAAATTCGTGTGTTACATCGTTTGGTTCAAATGGCAGCGATACTTGCTATTGGACTATTCATGGGCTATATGCTGAATTCGGTCAAAAGTGACACTGCCTCTCTTTATTATACTTCAGTCGCTCCTAAAGGATCTGTATCTGAAATGTTGATGCCCGACGGAACCCATGTTTTTTTAAACTCGGGATCGAAAATAAAATATTCAGCCGAAGGTGTTGACGGTGTACGCGAGGTTTTTCTGGAGGGAGAAGCTTTGTTCGAGGTGGCAAAAATGAAAGGGAAGCCTTTCCTGGTCCACACGCCTTCTTATGATATACGGGTTACAGGGACGATTTTTAATGTTAAAGCCTATCGTGGTGAATCTGAAATGGTAACGACACTGGTGGAAGGTACAGTCCGGATTGAGTCGTCGGCTACCTTACAATTAGCCGATAAGATTGAATTGAAGCCAGGCGAACAATTAACCTATAGTGAAGGATCAAAAAAGATCAGCGTTCAGGAGGTCAATCCTAATCTATATACCGCATGGAAAGACAACAGGTTGGTGTTTGTCAATATGGATATGAAAGAACTAGAAACATTACTGGAACGAAAATTCGGCGTGGAGATCGAAATCAGGGATCAAAGTATTCTGCAATACCATTATGATGGAACATTTAGAAATGAGACCATCTTTGAGGTACTGGAAGTTCTCAAACTTACCCTGCCTATTCAGTATCATATTGAAGATCAAAAAATAATTATTAATTCAAGAAAATAAGGAGGAGCAAAATGGAATAAAATGCCGGAACAAAAAGCCGGAGATGCTGACAACATCCAACCGGCTTAGTAAAATAAATAAAACGGCGCTAACACGCCATGTTAATTATTTAATCATAACAAGTACAAATTTATGAAAAAAAAACAAATGGCTTCCTTATTCCGAGGGATAAAGGGGCATAAGCTAATTTTAAAGATGAAGCTGACGTTTTTTATTTTGATGATTTGCCTGATGGAAGTTTCCGCAACGGTTTATTCACAGGCAACAAAGTTCTCATTCAATGTGCAGGGCAAGCAGGTTTTTGATGTCCTGAAGGAGATTGAAAACCAAAGTGACTTCCGGTTCGTTTATCAGCGGGAGCAGCTCGATGTGACCAAAAAAGTTGATTTAAAAGTTACGGACGAAACCGTGGAAACCATCTTGGAAAAGCTTTTCTCAGGACAGGATGTTTCCTGCAAAGTGCTTCAGGACAATCTGATTGTGATTATGCCCGGTAGCACCAGTCATATCGGTACTGTTCAGCAATCCCGTTCTGTTTCCGGCAAAGTGACCGACTCTTCCGGCGCATCGCTTCCGGGAGTAACAGTGATAGTAAAAGGTACGGACAAGGGAACAATAACCGATAAGAATGGAGACTATTCACTTACCAATATCCCGTCCGATGCAATATTCGTGTTTTCGTTTGTGGGGATGAGGATGCAGGAAATCCCGGTTTCAGGTAAAACAATCGTTAATGTAACACTGGCCGAAGAAACGATAGGAATAGAGGAAGTTGTTGCGGTAGGATATGGGACTCAGAAGAAAGTCAACCTGACAGGTTCTGTCGCTTCTGTTGATGTATCCAAGTTAACGGAGGCACGACCCATTACTAATATTTCTCAGGGGCTGGCAGGTTTGGCTCCGGGATTATACGTGAAATCTTCGAGTAATGATCCGGGATCGAGTGCGACTTTGTTACTCAGAGGTCAGGGAACACTGAATAATTCGAATCCGTTGATCATTATTGACGGAGTTGAAGCTGATATTAACAGCGTTTCTCCGGAAGATATTGCCAGTATTTCGGTATTAAAAGACGCTGCATCTTCGTCAATATATGGTTCCCGTGCGGCCAATGGCGTTATTCTGATCACGACCCGGCAGGCTGAGACAGGAAAAATAAGGATTAGTTACAATGGATATATCGCCGCCCAGTCCATTGCCAATACAATGCCTCTTGTTAATAACAGCGTTGAATATATGGAGATGTTGAATGAAGGTTCCCGGAACTCAGGGAAAAAGGAATATTTCAGTGCCGAAAATATTCAGAACTGGAAAGATCATCAAGGAGAAGATCCTCTCTTATGGCCGAATACCGACTGGATTGATGCTACTTTCCGGACAGCCCAAACCATGAATCATTATATTTCTGCCGAAGGCGGGACGGACAGGATTAAGTCTTTTCTGTCGGCCACGATAACCGATACTCCTGGAATTGTGGAGAATACAGGATATAAAAAGATCGGGATAAGGTCCAACAACCGTTTAAAAGTGACCTCATGGCTGGATGTCGGAATGGACTTGAACGGTTCACGATCGGATAAAGATCGCGGAAGTTCTGCGCTCAGCAGCTTGTTTACAAATTCAGTAGCTTTTGTGCCGACATGCGTTAACAGAAGTAAGGACGGGAGATACGGAGGAACGAACAATACCGAGGATAATCAGAGTATTGCCAGTCCTTTGTATTATGTGAATTCAGTTAAAGGAGACAACATTACCCATGCTGTTTCATCCAAGTTTTCGGCGGTTATGACCCCGGTAAAAGGATTAACTATTAACGGATCCTATAATTATTCTCTTTCTGACAATAAGACGACAACAAAACCGACCCAGAATGATCGTTGGAATTTTCAAACCAATACCGTAATCGCATCAGGAAAAACCAAGCTCTACATAACCAATACGGATACCAGGTATTCCAGAACTTTTATGGACGGAAATGCTTCGTATGAGCAGAGTTTCTTTGATCAGTTAAATTTTAAGATCATGCTTGGAGGGAGTCAGGAATACTATAATTATGAAACGTTTACTGCAACAAAATGGGATCTGATTAGTGAGGACATGAATCAGATCAACGGGGCTACAGGGTCATCAACCACATCCGGAAGCGCAACTGAGTATTCAATGATTTCTTATTTTGGGAGGATGAACTTGAACTGGAATAACAAATATTTATTGGAACTAAATTTCAGAAGAGATGGGTCTTCCAGGTTTCTTTCACAGAATCGCTGGGGTAATTTTCCATCGGTATCAGCCGGGTGGAGAATATCGGAGGAGCCATTTATGGAATCGTTGAAGAATTCCTGGCTTGATCAGTTAAAAGTCCGTGTTTCATACGGATCCCTGGGAAATAATTCTGTCGGGAACTATGATGCGATCTCGACCTTATCTTCAACCAAATATGTTTTGAATAACGCCTTAATATCAGGATATTATCAGTCTAAAATAGCTAATGGAAATTTGAAGTGGGAATCCACCTATGTTGCCAATGCCGGTTTTGATTTTGGTATTCTGAACCAGCTTAGCGGTAGTCTTGATATGTATGATAAAACGACAAAGGATATTTTGATCAATCTGCCGGCTCCGCTTGTGCGTGGAACTGCAAGCATTCCCAAGTCGAACAGCGCCACGGTGAGGAACAGGGGAATTGAATTGACTCTGCAATGGAAAGACCAGATCAATGAATTCGACTATTTCGTTCAGGGTAATTTTACATATAATACGAACAAAGTAGTTAAATATAAAGGTGAGGAATATACCCTGTCCGGAACAAATATTCTGAAGGAAGGCCTGCCGATTAACACGCAGTATGTGTTGCTTGCCGATCGTATTGTCCAAAATCAAAATGATCTTGACTTGGTTCAGTATTACATTGACCATGCACCATTGGATGTCAATGGGAATAAGCAAAGTCCGTTTCAGTACGGAGCGCCGAAGCTGGGTGATTTGCTATACCGTGATTTAACGGGCGACGGTTTAGTCAACGCAGATGATCGGACAACGGTCGGCCATGGTTCCAATCCCCGATTTCTGTTTGGATTGACTCTGGGTGCCAGTTATAAAGGTTTCGATTTATCCTGCCAGATGGACGGAATTGCAGGTATTAAAAGCTACCTGAATAATGACTATTATACATCAGACTTACGTTATTCGATCATTGAAAATAAGGAAATTATTGACGGACGATGGTTTGAGGGACGCACAAACCGTGCAAAATACCCAAGAGTTACGGTGGATGAGGAGAAAAATGTCGTAGCCAGTGATTTTTGGATTCAGGACAATTCCTATTTGAAGATAAGAAGTATCATGTTGGGCTATACGATTCCCCGGGAAATCACATCAAAATACAGTATAGGCAAATTAAAGGTATATGCCGAACTGGAGAATTATTTCACATTTACCAAATATCATGGTTTAGATCCCGAGTTGACCAGTGTAACTTATCCTACGATGAAACAAGCTGTTTTAGGAATTAATCTTTCATTCTAAACTTGAGCAAAATGAAAAAAATAATATACAAATCGATACCCGTTATATTGGCTGTATTTTCTCTGACCAGCTGTTATGACCTGGATAAATTTCCTCAAGATGAATTAAGTTCCGGTACTTTCTGGAAAACAGATGCAGATGCAAAAAGCGGAGTTATGGCTGTATATAATGCCATGAGATTGGAACAGGTGTATTACATGTATTTTGCGATGGATTGCGCTTCCGATGTCGGTACAGGATACTGGATTGGATATGAGGATGTTTCCAGAAGCCTATGGACTTCCAGAACTGATTTTGTTGCCAACAGGTGGCAGCAGACATACGAAGGCATACAGCGGGCTAATAATGTAATCAGGAATGTAAGCGAGTCATCGGCCATTTCCGATCAGGTGAAAGCGAATGTCACCGGGGAAGCGAAATTTCTACGAGCTCTATTCTATTTTTTCCTTTTGAATCATTATGGAGGTGTGCCTATCTATGATGAGGCTACTGATTACAGTAAAGAGTATATGACCTTGCTTAAATCGAGATCGAGTGCAGAAGAAGTAAGAAATTTCATTTTGAAAGATTTGGACGATGCGATTAGCAGTCTTCCTGTTAAATGGACCAGTTCTGATTACGGGCGCGTTACCAAAGGAGCGGCTTATGCCTTAAGGGGGAAAGTCTATCTGTATAACAAACAGTACGATAAAGCTGCATCAGATTTCGAAGAGATTGTTCTCGATCCCAGCGGAGAAGGGTATGGATACAAATTATATGATAGTTATGCTGATCTCTTTACCCAGAAAGGGGATGCAAGCGAAGAGATGATCTTTGCTATTCAGGCATATAATGCTCAAGGTGAAAATTATGGTTTCCCCTATGCCCATTATATGGGATCGATGGCAGCGTATGGCCCGGGGTGGAACATTGTGATGCCGGATGTCCATTTGGTTGACTCTTATGAAAGGAAAGATGGACATAGCTTTAATTGGGATGACTATATTCCCGACTATAATCAGGATGTGAATGTACGGAAAGAAGTTTTCATGTCTACCCTGACAAGTGATAAGAAAAAGGTACAGTCCTATCCCCGTTATCTCAATGAATTGCTTGCCATGTATGGGGATCGGGATCCCAGAATGAAACAGTCTATTATATTGCCCTATACACATTACAATGGATGGGTAGGGGCCAAACTGAAGGATTGTGAATTTGTATATGCGAATGGCGTGTCGACGACAAATGGATTTGTTGTGCTGGATACTTATGGTAACTATAATACCTTATTATACCTTTTCCGGAAATTCGTACCGGAAGGAGATATGAACGGGCAAATAAGCAGTAGAACGGCAGTTCCCATTAATTTTCCTATTATTCGCTATGCTGATGTACTCCTGATGTTGGCAGAATGCTACAATGAACAAGGCGATGCAGATGAGGCTGTAAAATACATCAATATGGTTCGTCAGCGGCCGTCAACCAATATGCCGGCCATCAATAACGGGGAAGCCTGGATGGAGGCCGGAACCAAGGAAGAAGTATTTAGCAGAATTATGCATGAACGTGCGGTGGAGTTCGCAGGAGAAGGACTACGCTACTATGATTTAATGCGATGGAAAAAAATGGAGTCTGTTATGAATTCGCCGGAAACTGACATTCTGGGAAGTAAAATTTTTGATAATGTATTTAACTCCAGCCGGGATTACTTGTGGCCCATTCCCGGAACAGAGATAGATATGAATGCTGACCTGACCCAAAATCCGGGCTGGCAATAAACAACTTCATTAATGGAATAATTGGCAGCTATTAGTTCCCCAAGGCGCGGGGCTAATAGCTTGCCTGTCATTTTTTTGTTAAATAATTAAGATTTATCCAATGAAAAGACTTGTTTTTTTAATTGCTCCTTTGATCATTTTTTCTTCTTCTTTTTCTTTTGCCCAAGGATCAGGTCGAAACAGTGCGTTATCGAATAAAATATTTTTACCGGGAAAAATGGGGTATACGCTTTTCTGGCAGGATGATTTTAATGGAGACCATCTCGATTCTGCGAAATGGAGCTACCGGGAAAGTTCCAGGCGTATTGGTGTGTTTTCAAAAGATGCGTTATCGGTTAAAGATGGAGTGCTTCATATCTCCGCGTTCATGAAAAATGATACGCTGCATACTGGAATTGTTGAAACAAAAGGCAAATTTTCAACCACATACGGCTATTTTGAATGCAGAGCCAAAATGCAGCAGTCTACAGGTATCTGGTCGGCTTTTTGGCTTCAGTCTCCTAAAATTTCAGAAGGAGAAGATCCAGCTGTTTTTGGGGCAGAGGTCGATATCTTCGAATATTTTAAACAATACGGAAAAGACTTTACAACTCATGCGATCCACTATGCATACGGACCAAATATGCGGTCAAAAGGTCCTATCCTGAGCTATAAGGAAGGGCTGGATCAGGGATATCATGTTTTTGGTCTGGAATGGACTCCTGAAAAGTATGTTTTTTATGTTGACGGCTTAAAATTTCATGAAGAGACATTCGGACTTTCGCACATTGACGAGTTCATTATTTTGAGTCTCGAAATCCCGGGGAATAAAAGAGAGATCGAAAACATCATTTCGCCCGACGGTTTTCTTATCGATTATGTCAAAGTGTATAAAAAGCGTTAGAAATCAGAATTTCCTTTTGAGTTACAAAATTAAAGAGACATGACAGGAAGAAGAGAATTTGTCAAACAGCTCACGGCGGCAGGAATAGCCTGTAGTTTTCCGTCTGTTCTTTTTGCCGGGCAGAAAACTGCTTCGGCTATGATCTGGGCGGATCTGATCCATTTGAGCTATAATTTTTGGGGAGAGAACGTCCTGCACCCCAAATACGGGGATAAATATTTTAAGTGTACCACCTGTGCACAGGCCAGGGAATGGGCGCACAGCTACCGGCCAGAACTGACTTTTGACGAACCCGTATGGAATATGTTACTTGATCAAATGGCTTCTGTAGGCATGAATCTGGTGGTGATTGATTTGGGAGATGGGGTGAGGTATGAAAGTCACCCGGAGATTGCCGTGAAAAATGCCTGGACGGTTAAGAAGCTTAAATCAGAACTGGACAGGGTAAGGGAATTGGGATTGGAGCCCATTCCGAAACTGAATTTTTCGACTGCTCACGATTTGTGGCTGGGAAAATACTCGAGAATGGTTTCTACGGACATTTATTATCACGTTTGCAGGGATCTCATTGACGAAGTCATAGACATATTTGGTAAGCCCCGTTTTTTTCACCTCGGGATGGATGAAGAAAATGCTCACGATCAAAGTCAGTTTAATTACACGGTTATTCGCCAGAATGATTTATGGTGGAATGACTTTTATTTTTTTGTTGATCAGGTGGAAAAAAGAGGAGTTCAGGCATGGATCTGGTCCGATTACGCGTGGCATCATCCGGATCTTTTCTTTAAGAAAATGCCAAAGTCAGTCATTCAGAGCAACTGGTATTACGGTTCCTCATTCGATCCGGATACGCTGAAAGAGCCTTATAAGACGAGTGTTCAGCTGTATAACAAACTTGAAGAATACGGATATGAACAGATTCCAACAGGAAGCAACCATTCCAGCCCCGATAATTTTGGACGGACGGTGGAATACTGTAAAAAAGTGGTAGATCCTTCCCGGCTGATTGGTTTTATGACAGCTTCCTGGAGGCCAACACTTCAGGAGTGCCTGAATACCCATCGGGAAGCCATCGGACAGGTGGAAAATGCAATAAAAAATTATCAGTAGAATGCTTTTTTTATCAATGGCAAATGTCCATATAACTTATTCTATGACAAAAAAGGTTTATATCGTAGCAGTATTTATCATTACAATAATGATGGTTTTGTTGTCGTTGGGGCCCGGTTATGCACAGTGGTGCCCGGCGGGAGAGAGGATTGCCACCCGTTGGGCCCGGACGATGGATCCGGACTGTGTCCTTTCAGAATATCCGAGGCCGGGAATGGTACGCAGTGACTGGAAAAACCTGAACGGATTATGGGAATATGCAATTCGTCCCCGGCAGGAGAGTATTCCGGAAAAATTCGATGGTCACATCCTTGTCCCCTTTGCGGTGGAATCGTCCTTGTCAGGAGTTAAGAAAGTAGTCGGTAAAGAGAATGTTCTCTGGTACAGAACCCGTTTTCAGATTCCCCCGGGCTGGAGAAACCGGCATGTTGTTATCAATTTCGGTGCTGTTGACTGGGAATCTGTCTTTTATCTCAATGGCAGAAAACTCGGAGAACACCGTGGCGGGTATGATTCCTTCAGTTTTGATATAAGTAGTTTTATACAGGGTAACGGAGAACAGGAATTGGTAGTATCTGTCTGGGACCCAACTGATGAAGGGATGCAGCCAAGAGGAAAACAGGTTGTCAATCCCCGGGGAATATGGTACTCCTCCGTAACCGGAATTTGGCAAACGGTATGGATTGAACCTGTAGGGGAAACTCATCTGGCAACAATAAAAATCAAGCCCGATATCGATAATGCAATGCTGCGGGTTATAACGGAAGCTGTAGGTTGTAGCGAAAACGACAAGCTCGAGATTGAAGTTTATGAGCGAGGGAAAAAAGCAGGCTCGGCGATAAAGCCTGTGACCGATAAGCAGGTTTCTGTTGAGATCAAAGAACCGCGGCTTTGGTCCCCCGATTCCCCTTTCCTATATGATTTGAAAATAAGGATTCGCCGGGAGGGAAAGATACTGGATGAAATTAGCAGTTACACCGGAATGCGAAAAGTTTCGGTTTCCATAGGGAAGGATAACCAGCCTCGAATCTTTCTCAATAACAAATTTCTGTTCCAGATGGGGTTACTGGA
>Ga0074195_1002942_pt1 | contig 17266 bp, 18 predicted proteins | sample EPASupsiteHSE623_FD_64525 | JGI IMG/M metagenome (GOLD analysis project Ga0074195, IMG submission 64525) | Bioremediated contaminated groundwater from EPA Superfund site, New Mexico - Sample HSE6-23 | ecosystem: Environmental > Aquatic > Deep subsurface > Groundwater > Contaminated ...
TGGGTGTATTTTTTAAAGGGTTCATGAAATGATGGGGGGATAAAAAAGGTCGGAAAAGCAATTAGGAATTTCCACATTTTTTTTAAGGACTTCTTTAAAATATTCTTTTAAGCCGGGCAAAGCCGATGTTCCTCCGGTTAAGTAAATTTCTTCTACTTCTTTTCCGCTTTTTGCATAAAAATCATACAAAATATCTTTTATTTCTATTAAAAGAGGGTCTATTAAAAGATATAAAGTTTTGGTTATATTTTCTTCTGTAGAAGTAAGCCCCTGCTTATTTTTTATTTCTTCTGCCTCTAAGTGCTCTAAACCCAAAGTAGAAGAAATGGCATGCGTTAGCTGGCCTCCGGCAAAATCAAAGCTGTAACTTTTTTTTAAATTTCCTTTATCAACAATATTTATAGTGGTGCTTTGAACGCCTATGTCTATTAAACACACGCATTTTTTGCTTTCTCCTGCCAAAGCTCTTGATAAAGCAAATGCCTCGGCTTCCACTGCATAAAGTTCAAGACCCACCATTTGGGCAACCTTCTGATAATCTTGAATAGTTTGGTTTGGAATGGCAACTAAAAATATTTTAAGTTTGGAATTTTTTTCTCCGGGCGAACCTTCTATTAATTTCCAATCCAGCGTAGTTTCTGTAATCGGCAAAGGTATATATTGGGGAGCTGTAAAATATACAGCTTCTTTTATTTCTCTTTCAGACATTGGGGGAAGCTCAAAAGATACGCAAAAAGTGGAAAAATCTGGTATTGAAAATATGACTGCTCTTGTGCTTATTTTTGCCTCGTCTAAAATGGCTCTTATAGCCCTTGAAACAAAATAGTTAGATAGCAAATAACTTCCTCTTTCAACTGATCTAAATGGCTCTTGGTAAAGCGAAGACGATTTAATTTCACCATAATTTTCCAATGTTTTTCCCTGCCCCCATCTAGACAGCTCGGCAACTTTTATTGAGGCCGTTCCAATATCAATTCCTATCATTTTTTTAGGAAAAAACATTTTTAAAGGATTGGCAAAAATATTAAGTTTTTCTAAATTAAAATTCATACAAAAAAATACCGGATTTTGTTTTTACCTTCTTTTATTATAAACTAAAACTAATACAATATCACCTGTGAATAACTTATTAAATATAAAAAATTTTATGCTGGATTTGTTTTTCCCTAAATTTTGCTTGGGATGCAAAAAAGAAGGAACTTATTTGTGCCAGGACTGCCGGTCGCTTTTAGATATTAATGAGTTTAATTATTGTTTATGCAATAAAAATCCTATTATAATGCAACCCGGGCAAAAAAACGGAAAATGCCCAAAATGCCAAAATAAAAAACTTTCAGGCCTTTATTTTGCTTTGCCTTATAAAGAAAAAGAGCTTACCAAAAAACTTATACGCCAATTTAAATATCCGCCGTATTTAAAAGAGCTGGCAGAAACTTTGGCAAGCATTTTAATTGAACATTTTATAATTTCACAAAAAAATACCAATGAAATATGGGAAAATTCTTTTTTAATTCCGGTTCCTTTAGATAAAAATAAATTAAAAAGCCGGGGATACAACCAGTCAGAGGAGCTGGCAAAAGAACTGGCAAAAGTTTTAAAAATTCCTGTAATTTCAGATTATTTAATAAAAATAAAACCCACAGCTCCCCAAATGGAGCTTTCAAAAGAAGAAAGAGAAAAAAATTTACTTAACGCTTTTGCCTGCCTGCCGGCAGGCAGGCAATTAAAAAACCCCTCACTTATCGCTCGGGGCAAAAAAATATTTTTAGTTGATGATGTTTATACTACGGGCTCCACAATGGAAGAATGCGCCAAAACTTTAAAGCAAGCCGGCGCCAACTCTGTCTGGGGCATTACAATTGCCCGCGAAGAATAAATTTATATTTTTTCTACTGTTTTCCAATCACCCTCAACCCATAAAAGTATAACTTCTGCTTGAAATCCAAATTCTTCCACCTTTTTTTTGCAATTTTTAAGTTGTTCTATTTGTACGTCTTTTTCTGTGGGATTTCCGGCGCATCCAAAATGCCCAACAATGGCAATTACTTTTGAGCCGTGATGATTTACAGAAATTTCAACTCTTTTTTTAATATCTTCAATTACGCTTTTGTCGCAGTCTTTGCACTCGCACAAAATTTTATTAGGGCCCGGCTCTGTTATCATATCAACATAATCAACCCCGTAATTTTCTTTCATATAATCTTTTACAGCATCTTGAACCCTGCCGTCCATGCAATTTATCGCGCAAGCAAAACTATTTTGTTGTATCATTTTTTTTAATTAAATTATATGCGCCCAAACAAACCAAAGAAGCCACAGCAATCACCATTGATAACTCCGGTCTTATCATAGAAGAAAATAAAACAAATAAAGAAGCTAAAATAGCTAATAATCCTTGAATTTTATCTTTATTCATATTTTTTATTTAATATTTTAATTATAAAAGCGGAGAGGGTGGGATTTGAACCCACGAGCCCCCATAAGGGGCGCAGGTTAGCAACCTGCTCCTTTAAACCACTCAGGCACCTCTCCCAGTTGACTTTTATTTTACGCTTTAAAAAGCTTAAAGTCAATTTGATTTTTAACAATTTATATGGTAAAAAAAGAATCGGAGGAGTCGCATAGTGGCTATTGCACCGGTCTTGAAAACCGGAACCCCTTAGGGGGTTCGTGGGTTCGAGTCCCACCTCCTCCGCAATGTAGGACATTTTGCCAAAATTAAGGCAATTTGCCCTCTATTTTGCTCATTTTCAGAGGTTCTAACCTTAACAAGCTCCTTCTCTGCTTTTTTAAGGTTATCAAAAATAATTTTGAAATAAGGATGCAGTGCTACATTGAGATTTTGGTCTTTTATGATGAGGTGCGAACCTAATGCGGCAAACACTGCTTTCTTCGTTTGCATATCGCCATTTGCAAACCACATCTGTGCGTATCGTGCAAAATTAAAAGTCCTTTCGCTTAACTCTGCCCATTCTTCAATCGTCTTGCCTTGTGCCTTCAAATCGCTTTCCAAAGCGGTTTTTTGTTTTAACAAAGATGCCTTTGCAGTTTGTAATTCTTGCGTAGTCATTATTTCTTCATTGGTATTTTCTGGGGCTGTATATTTCAAAATTAAATTTTGCAGTTGCTCTGTAATTCTTAAAAGAGATTTTTGTTTATTTTCAAAAACGCCTTGATTGCTTTGTGCTTCGTTTTGGCGTATCTCGTGCAGATATTTAATTGCCCAATCCTTAAATTTGTCAGAAATTGTCAGATTTTCAATAAGCAAATCAATTTTGGTATTAAGGTCTTTCAATTCAATCATTTTTTCTGGGCAGTTCTTATCCTTTCTTTTTGTGCAGTGGTAATAAACATAATGGTGGATATTGCCATTCTTTTGTTTTTTGATTTTTTCTTCTGCGGTTATCATAGCTCCGCAGTTGCCGCACTTCATCAATCCAGTAAAAGCAAAACGATGTTCTTTTGGTCTTGGTCTCCCATCTCTCCCAAGAAGTTTTTGAACTTGGTCAAATTCTTTTTCTGTTATCATCGGTTCGTGATTGCCCTTGTATAATTGTCCGCCATAGTTAAAATAGCCGTAATAAAACGGATTTGTGAAAATGCGATAAATACTACTGCGAGCGAGAGATTTTCCAACAGACCTTTTTGTAGTTCTGGTCTTAAATTTCCAATCGTTATTTACTATTTCAAGAATTTGCGGCGGTGTGTAGTTTCCAGTGAGCATCATTTGCCACATTCGTTTTATCTGTTCAAATCTTGCATCGTCTTTGAAAATATAGTTTTGTCCCTTTTCTTCAAAATTTTTGCTGTTGAGATAACCCAGTGGTGCTCGGCTCGGCTTCCAACCTAAATTCAATTTTGTTTTTAGCCCTCGTTTTACTGCAACGCTATTATCGTCAGAGGACTTTTTTGCCATTCCAAATTCAAGTTGTAAAAAAAATTTATCCTCTGGCGTATTGTAATAAGTTCTGCCACTGGTGGTTTTAACTTCCAATAGCGTCCCTTCGTCCATTGCTGTAATTATTCTGCCGCCATCAGAGGCATTGCGAGCACAGCGATTTGCGTGCCAGACAAGTAAGCCGTTTGCCTTGCCAGCTTCAATTAAATCCATCACTTTATTGAAAATAGGGCGACCTCGTTTGTGAGCCGTGTGGCTTTCTCCCTTCCCGTCTCCCAAAAATTTTATTGGCACTTTAAGATTTTCACGCCTCTCAACATCCTCAATTTCTCTTTTTTGGTCATTCAAAGACAGCACTTGTCGGTCTTCGCTTTCCGTGCTTTTTCGGGAGTATGCTATGTATTTAATTTGTGTTAAATTTTTTTCCATATAACTTAAAGGGACATCTGGTCGCCCAACTCGTTATCCCGAAGGATGCGTTGTTGGCAGATGCCCCTTAAAGGCAACAACGCAACCATAAAAAAATTCGGGACAATAATAAGTTAGGCGACAATTTAATTATACCATAGTTAAATTATATTACCAAATCTTGCAGTCATTCTCATCCAACTATTATCCATTTTGTCTCTTAATCTTAAATATCTCTTATATCTCCTTGTTGGTTTTCCATTGTAATACATTCTTTTTACCTCATTATATGCCTTTTCAACATCTGGCTCACAGACAGAACCGACACGGAAACTGCCACCTTCAAATTGTGATTGGTAGGCGATTTCGCCACAATACCTGCAACCAAACCATTTACCAATACTATAAATAACTCCCACACGCCGTCCGCAATATCTCCCATTTTTACTTAAAGGGCATATAAACCAGTATCTTTTGCCGCCGTAATTGCAGGGAGTGCTCGTAAGTTCAATATCAAAATTCATATCTGCTTTTTCGCCATCCCAGTTGCTTGTGTGCGTGTAGCGTAAGTTTATGTATGTTCTCTCATCGGGCGTATTCCAGTTGTCCCGTCTTATTGTAATCCCTACACTGCTTTTACTCAATCCATAAGTCCAAGTAATCGTTCCAGATTTATAGCTTAAATTTTTATCAAAATAACCATACTTTTTTAAGAAGAAAACGCTTAACGCATTACATTGTTCTGCTTGATTTTTTGCCATAATTTTCTTCTGAAACCCACCGAAATCATTAGAGATTGTTAGGTTATTTTCTGCTCTATTTACGAATAAAATTTATCTCACCTGTTATTTTGTTATTTTTGCCAAACGAACCCAATCTATTCTTTTGAAATATCAACATCAATGGCAACTGGGAGTGGTAGCTTTTCTCCCTGCCTTGTAGCTTGCAATCTTTGCAATTCGTGCAGGGCTTTATAAATGCCCCTTTCAAGGGTAGTTTCGTAGCGAGTAAATTTGCCATAGCTGTCATAATTTGCAAAATCATAACTTAATGCTTCGCCAAAAGTTTTATCAGTGGAGTTAAAACTATCTTTCATATCACATTCAATCATTTCTTTTTCTCCCCTTAACGCCCTTTTAAGCCGCCAAATGTTTGCGATAATTCTATCTACCAGTAAAAGTTCCATTTCTGTTTCTGGTTTTAATTCAGCCCGCATTTTTTTACCAATTTCAATGAGGGATTTTTCATCCTCTCCTTGCATCAAAATTTCTTCGCATAATATCCCGTGCTTTATGGCATTATATCTGCTTACGGCTTTGCCTTCTTCGGTTTTCACGCCACCGAGTTTGGCATTTTCTTTATTAGCTTCTATTTGTTTGTCTGATGTCATAATGGTTGTTTTTACGCTGTTTATCAGCATAATGAATAATTTTAATTTTTAATTACCCCACATTGCGTTTCACTATTGTTTGCCTGTTCTATATTCACCCCACTCTGGTTTTCACTATTGTTTTTATTGGTCTGCGTGGTGGGGTAAATTAGCATTTTTCTTTTATCGTTTTGGTCTGCCTCTTGGACTATCAGACCTGCTGTTTCCAGCATTGGCAGGATTTGTTGGCGAAGTTGATTTGTGTCTAACATCCGCCCATAAACTGCGAAATGTTTTTGCAGTATTTCTTGCCGTGATAAACCAAGCACTGAAAGACCCTTGCTGTCGTCATTTTTTTCACCCCACGCTTTCAAAATAACTTCTTGATAGAGGTTATAAATATAGGGTGGGAGATTTAATTCTTGGCTCTCCGAGATTACATCCCAAATCTTAAATGCTTGCTCAACATCATCTTGATTTGCGGTTATGGTTGTTTCGTTTCTCTCCCGCCACCATAAGTTGATTAAGGCAAACGATTTAATAATTGAAACAAGCCGTTTAATGTCTCTTTGGTGTCTTGGTTTAAGTATTTTATTTTTGTCAAAAAATCTTTCAACAACCTTTGGATAATTTGCGATTTTTATTTCTTGGATACCTTCAAGTTTAATTGCTCGTATGCGTTCTTTTAGCAATTTCCTTTCTGGGTTTTCTTCAAGCCAGCCCTTATAGCTTTCTGCATCCGCTTCTTTTTTAATGCTTTCTAAAATTCCCTGTCTCAATTTTTCTTGATTTATTTCTGGGCTTAAAAGTAAAAAACGGGTTGCTTCTTGCTCGTCAATTCGCAACCCAGCCGTGCAAAAAATTACAGAGGGGTATCCTTTTAGCAAAACATTTTTTGTTTTAAGTCCGAACTTTTGACTTTTGTCGGTGATTTTCAAACATATTTCTTTTTTATCGTGGGAGAGCAAGGGTCTTAATCTCGCAAGCAATTCGTTATGTGGCTGGTCAAGAAAAATTAAAATCTTTCTTGATAAATCCACAACATAACCTTTCATATCTTTATTCCACTCGCCGACATCGTGGAAAAAAGCCGTAGGACTGCAATAGGCAAGTTCCATTACATCCTCTGCTGGGAACAGGCGGGCAATTTCGGTTGGTATGTATGATTTACCCGTTGAACTTGGTGCATTATAGCTTATATTAAATTGAGCATTTTCAGTAAAAGCGGAAAGTTCGCAAAGAAATGTAGTAATTTTATTTTCTTCATCTTGTTTTATCGTTAGACCAAGCGTTGCTGTTAAGTCCTGCAACAAAAGTGGCTTGAATTTAGAAACATCAATTTTTTCTGGGTATTCTTTGGCGTATTTGACAAACAAGTCATCGGGATTGCCGTTCAATTTTACAAGATAATCTGTAATATCCCCGCCTTCTCCCACCTCATTTGGGAGCGTAATAATGTATGTTTGATTACCACCACTTTCCACCATTTTTGCTACCCGCTCCGCTCCTTTTTTACCAGCATCATCATTGTCGTAGCAGATGTAGATTGTCCTACCTTTTCCTACCTTTTCGCACCATTCCTGTTTGAATGTCATAGCCCCGTGAGTTGAAGTTATGGCGGTTATATTTTTTGAAAGTAAAGCCAACCTGTCCATCTCGCCTTCACAAATCAAAATCTGTTTATTACTAACATTTGCTAACATATCCCAGTCGTAAATCTGTGCCTCAACTCCTTTTGGATAAGTAATTTTGTCGCTTCCAGCACTGGGGTCTTGGCGTAGTTTGAAAAAACTAAAAGCTCCATAAATATCTTTTATGGGTATGGTAATCCACCATCTGCCGTAGAACTTGCCCCAGCCCAACTTAAATTCGTCTATCACAGCGTCTGTAATGCCTCTGGCGTTGAGATATAGGCGAATATGGGCTGGAAGTGCTTGATGGCAGGTTTCAACCAGCTCTGCATCAAATTTCGTGGATTTTCGTGGATTTTTGGGAGTAATTGGATTTAACGCAATATCTTGTATGCTATCTCCCAGATGTTTTGCCAGCGTTATTATATTGCCCCGTGCTCCACACTTTTTGCAGTCGTATTGTCCCGTTTCTGCGTCAAAGTATAAATGACCCTCTGCCACATTGTTGTTTTTGTCGCAATCGCTAAAAACACAATGAGTTGCAATTTCTTTTCCGATTTCACGGAAGGCGATATTTTTTCTCGTTAGGTATTCTTTAATTGTAATTGTTTTTAATGTTTCCATATTTTTAATTTTAATTTTTATTATTTTTTGTTTAATTCCTTTAATCTATTTTGAGAGGATTGATTAAGCCGCTTTATATTGCACGCAGGAACACAATTTAAGAGGGCATCTGGCATAACGCTACCACCAGATATAAATTCCTTTCCGTTGATTTTTTTGCTTGTTGGTTCTCGCATCCATCTGCACTCCTCTCCCTTGTTGCCTGTCCTTAATTCAAGCTCTAAATCCAGTGGACAGAGGTTTTGATTGCAGGAATTAAAGTGCGGACATTTTTTAAGATTTTCAATTATTTTTTCTTGTTTCATAATTTTTTTGTTTGTTTTTGATTTTCAGAAGTATCTGCCAGCCAACTCTTTGGGACTGGGCGGTAAATATGGTCAAAAAGAGTAAGCAAATTTATGCCAAGCTCTGCGGCTTTCTCATCAGAGATTTCCTCGCCAAATTCTTCAAGCCATATTTTTTTGAACTCTTGCAGAGCTTTGTCTGAAATCATTTTTATTCGTCTGAATGCAATTTATTTTTAAGAGCTTTTATTGCGTCAAAAAAACTTCTTGCCTTAACTTCTAACCTGTCCGACCAATACAGGTCTACGATTTTTTCTATTCCGTCATCACGGCGGAACACAAATAAGGACTTATAGGGGTTATCTCTATTTAGAGACAACAACTCAAAGCCCGCACATAGTAGTGCGGCACTACAACCCAAATCATAGGTAGTCCAAACCTGCGAGGGGTCATCTATCGGAATGATTTGATGCTCTTCTATTTTTTTTAATTTTTTGCTCATTGTAATTTTTATAGGTTAATAATTTATAATTTTGTGCATTTTGTCCGACCAACAAAAAACACCACTACTTGTGGTGTGCTTTTCACTGATATGTTTTGTCAAATACTCGTAATCAGCCGCAGATTTTACTCGTAAAATTAAATTTTATTTGTTAGTTTTCCACTTGGTGAATGATTTTAGTGAATGAGTTGGTGAATTTATTTGCAACATTTTAATTGAGGATTTATACCCCATTTATCGCCAGCATATTTATAAAGAATTGCTTTAAGATTATTATCATTTGATGCTTTTTCAATACGCCCGATTTCATTTGAGATTGAAACCTTTGAGCTTCCCAAAGCACTCGCCAGTTCATCAAGTGTTTTTGCATTATCTTGATATGTGCATATACCATAAAGGTGGTCAATGATGCGGGTTGCCAGAGGTCTTAATTTTGTTGATTGCTTCTTAAACACGCCGCCCCTCAATGGCTCAAATAAGAGATGATTATCTTGAAGCACAAAATCGTCATCAAGCTCAATCGCTCCTTCTTTTGTCGCATAAACATTTTTAGGAAAAAATTGCTCAAAAAGTTCTTTATCAAGCAAAATGCCCTTGTTCGTAATTTTTTTTATTAAATCTATTATCGGAACTAACAAAATTTTATTTGGTAAAGAAACTTGTGGCGTGTTTGTATAAAAAACAACGCTGTGCGGCAAATTTGTGATTATAGATAATTTTGGTTTTTCAATCTCATTTATATTTTGGGAGAAAAAAAGATGGTAGCTTACTCCATTTAATTTTTGTGTTCCTAAATCCCAGAGCAGACCTTCAATGTTTGTATTTACTTTCGGTAATGTTATGCCAAGAATTTTTTGAAATAGTAAGAGAAAATGTGGAATATCTATCTCCCAAATTTTCATTTCATCTTGATTTACTATCCGACTACTCCCAGAACAAGAGATAATTATTTCTTCTTTTTTGTTGAAGAATGGCGATACTGCGTGGTCTTCATCGCACAAATTGCAAGGTATTGTTTCAAGTGTTTCTTTATGTTTGATGATTTTCAAATCTGAAAGTTTTTTGAAATCCTCTCTGTGATTACACAGGTCTTGATAATCAAGGGTGGGATTTTTATGATGCAATCGTTCAATAAACCAGTCCATATTTTTAAGAGATAAAACCCTTTACTTTAAGGAACTGCCTTATTTTTTGGTCTTCTGGGGTGTTTTTGAGGTTTATACCCCTCCTTGTAAGAGAGGCGGTTATTTGTCGCCTTCTACCTTTTTCATCCTTTTTTTTGAAAATGAATTTTATTTCAAATTTTCTCGGTTGCCATTCATTTTCTATGATTTTGGATTGAATAATAAAATTTTGCATTGCTTCCGTGCCTGTGTAATTTTGTCTTCCGCCCACATCAAGGCGTAGCGTTTTTGTTGTATCGCCCAGCATTCCATATTCCACTGCTTTGAGGTAGCATCGCTCAATATCGCTCATTGGGTCTGGCGTGAGTTCAAGTTTTTTAACACTACCCATATTTTCTACATTATATTTTCTCTCTGTTATATCAGCATAAGTGCAGTTTAAGAATGTTTTACAGAATATGTCTGCAAGTTTTGGCACATTTTCTGCTGGGTTGGTGGTTCGTATGCCGAGAGTTTTTTCATCTGGATTATAAACAAACAATGTATTAAAAAGCGAGCGGATACTCGGCATTCTTCCTATTGCTGATTGTTTTTCTTTGTCATCAATAAAAATAAGTTGGTTTTCTGGTAAATTTTCAAGATAGACACGAACGAAGACGCAGTCCTTTTCCGAAAAGTTAGAAACTCTGAATTTTTTGCCACGCAAAACATTCTCATAGATTTTTGCCACTTCTTCACCGAAAGTAATTAGTTTATTTTCATCAGCGATAATCTTCCCTTTTTCTACAATGTGTTCGTCTTTGATTATAAGCTCTTTCAATCCAGCAAGGTTCTCGGTTTCTGCTCTCTCAAAGTATTTATCAAAAACATTTTTATGATGAATATACCACCAAAGGGCTCGTTCATCGTGGCAGACACATTTTCCATAATCTACAATATCAAAAACAATACCATCTTCGGTCGCCTGATTTTCCAAATTGGTTATATGTCTTTGTTCTGAAAGAGCATTGATGTATAACATTTCATTAAAAAGCCATTGAGCTTTTTTTCTGTCTCCCAGATTTTCAATTACTTGAATAAATCGCTCCACCACATCTTCGTTTATTCGTTTTTTCCCTTTCGTTTTTTCTTCTTTTACATCAAAAGCAATTTTAGGATTTTGAATACCCAAAAAATCTGCCAGCATTTTTTCATTGATGTGTTGGGCAAAATCCTTTGGGTCTGTGATAAGTGATGCCATAGTAATTATAATTTTATTTGTAATTTTGCCTTCCTTATACCACATTTCTGGATTTTTTTCAAGTCAGATTTTTGTTTTGTGCTCTTTCTTTTTGTTTAATTTTGAGATATTATAAAAACAACAATTTAATAATTTTGCCCAACACTTATTTTTAAGTAGTGGTAATAAAATTCCCAACCAAGATATTAAGCTCCACATTTGAGCCACTCTTGGTTGGGTCGGTAGTAGGAATACTATCGGGCGGTCGCAAGATTGCCAGCTCGTGTGGAGCTTTGTGTTTCCACGAGTAAAAACCCAACCAAGATATGAAAAAATTACAATTACAATCGGCAGTTAAATCTGCCACAAATAATTTTGATATTGAAAAAGCCAAAGGCAGACCAATGCTTCAATGGGTTGGCAAGAAACCTTTGGATAAAGTTGAATACTATCCCGCCCAAGAAAAAGAAATCTATGGCGATAAAAACTCAAAAGATTTTAATAAACTTTTTTGGGGAGATAATCTCCAAGTTTTAGCTCATCTTCTGAAAGAATATCGGGGCGAAGTTGATTTAATTTATATTGACCCGCCATTTGCAAGCGAAGCTGAATATGTAAAAAAGGTAAAAATAAGAGGTGAAAAAATAGAGGGAGAGCCACAGAGTTTGTTAGAAGAAAAACAATACACAGACATTTGGAGACAAGATGAGTATTTGCAGTTTATGTATGAGCGACTTTTGCTTATGCGAGAATTGCTTGCCGATAATGGCAGTATTTATATTCATCTTGACCCGCAAAAAGTGCATTATCTGAAAGCGATAATGGACGAGATTTTTGGTGAAGAAAATTTCTTGCGAGAAATAATTTGGCGTATAGGGTGGGTTTCTGGGTATAAAACCGCAACTAAAAACTGGATTAGAAATCACGATAACATACTTTATTATGCAAAAAATAGAAAAAAATTTACTTTTAATAAAGAATACATAACTTATCCAAAAGGATATTCCAGACGAGATGGATTAAAGCCAGAAGGTGAAGGGTATGCTGTTGAGGATACTTGGAATTGTAGCGAGCTTGATAAAATGGACAGCATACAGATTATGAGTTTTAGTGGAGAAAAGAAAGATTATCCAACTCAAAAAAACGAAAATCTCCTTTCAAGAATTATAAAAGCATCATCAAATAGGGGTGATTTAATTGCCGATTTTTTTGTTGGTGCTGGCACAACTCCTGCCGTTGCTCAAAAACTTGGCAGACGCTGGATTGCTTGCGACATAAACTTGGGAGCAATACAGACCACAGCAAAAAGTATTAACCAAATCATCCAACAGCAAAAAGAACAGCCGAAACTTTTGGAAGATTTTAAGGGTTCGGTTGGTTTCAAAATTTATAATGTGAACGATTACGATGTTTTTAAGAATGAACTTGAAGCAAAAGAAATTGTGATGGAAATGTATGGCATAGAACCGATTAAGCGAAGTTATTTTGATGGCATTTTAGACAATAATTTTGTGAAAGTAATGCCAATGAACCGAGTGCTCAATAAAATGGATATAAGAGCGGTGTTAAAAAGTATTGAAGAAAAAATTGACACCTTTTCTGTAAAGAAAAAATCAAAAACAGGAGAGCCAGTGTATGAAGAAGGCGTTTTGATTGTCGCTTCTGGCGTGGAATTTGATGTGTCTGATTTTTTGAAAAAAGAAAACAAGACGGGCGTTAAGGTTGAAATCAAAGACATTTTAACCGATAAGCAAAACCTTATTTTCAAGAAAAAGCCAGAAGCCAAAATTGAAGTGAAAGCTAAAAATAAAAAATTATCTGTTGAACTTAAAGAATTTTACTCACCGATTTTAATGAGAAAATTGGAAGTTGAAAATGGTAAAATGCTTAAAAAAGAGCAACAAGCAAAGGTTAAAGATTTTAAGCAAATTATAGATAGTGTTGCGATTGATGTTGATTACAACGGAAAACTTTTTAATGCCGAAATCATAGATTTGCCTACCAAAAAGGAACTCATTAAATCAAAATATAACTGGGATTATCAAAAGAGTGGCAAGTATAATGTTGCGATAAAAATTATTGATGTTCTTGGCGAAGAATACTTTGAAACCTTTGATGTCTCGGCATAATTTATGGAAAATCCATTTTTGCAAAATATCCAACAAAAAGTCGCCGATTGGCGAGACGGAAATTATGAGGGTATAGAGAAAGAAACTCGTAATATCATCACCCACATAAAACGAGTGGGCTTTTTGCATAAACCGCAGATTGAGGCATTAGAAACATACATCTATCTCAAAGAAGCAGTCGGCAATAAATCCTCTTTGGAGATTTTCAAATCTCTTTTTAATAATGAAAAAGAGATGCTCTTGGGGCTTGGCGTATCACGAGATGAGGCGTTTGATTTGCTCGGTAATAAAGAAAAAATAGAAGCATTGACGGCAGATAGATTTGGCGTTTCAGATTATCCTAACCAAGTATATGCTCTAACGATGGGGGCAGGCAAAACAATTTTAATAGCAGTAATGGCAACTTACGATTTTATTCTTTCTTTTTACCATCCAGACGACAAACGCTTTGCCAAAAACGCTTTGGTGTTTGCACCCGATACCACCATCATTGAAAGTTTGAAAGAAATAAAAACTTTTGATTATACACGAATTGTCCCAAAAGAATATCAAAATATCCTTTTGAACATTAAATATCATTATTTAGAAAGTCCCGAAACGCCGCTCTCGCCTATTGGTAATTACAACATCATTATTTCTAACTCCCAAAAAATTATCTTGAAAACAAAACGGACTGAAAATGGAACGAAGCGGCTTTTTGGCGACTGGGGAGAAATGGAAAAACGAGAAATTGAAAATAGACGGCTTGCCGCACTTCGGGGGCTTTCAAATCTTATTATATTTGTGGACGAAGCCCATCACTCTTATGGAGAAACCCTTGAAGGAACGCTCAAAAAAACAAGGCAGACAATCAATTATTTGCACGGCAACACCCCGCTTGTCAGCGTGATAAACCTTACGGGAACGCCCTATGTAAAAAACAAAATGATTGCTGATGTTGTTTATCATTTTGGCTTAAAGCAAGGTATAGAAAAAGGTATTTTGAAACAGGTAAGATTTTTTGAATACTCCCAAGTTAAAAGTAGTAAATTTATAGAGGATGTTATTGATAATTTCTGGGGTGAATATGGCGAAAAACGACTTGAAGGCAGATTACCAAAGATTGCTTTTTATTCGGCAAGCATCGCTGATTTACAAAAAGAATTGAGACCTAAACTTGAAAAAGTTTTGGCGGAGCGTGATATTGCTTTGGATAAAGTTTTAGAGTATCACACCGAAGCAGAGGAGAGTAAAAGTGAGTTTGTCGCTCTTGATACCATTGAAAGCAAAAAGCAGTTTATCTTACTTGTAGGCAAGGGCACAGAGGGGTGGAATTGCCGCTCATTGGCGGCGTGTGCATTATACAGAAAACCAAAGAGTGCAATTTTTGTCCTTCAATCTTCAACACGATGTCTTCGCAGTATTGGAGACAACTCAACACTTGCTTCAATTTTTCTTTCCGAAGAAAATTATCGCATTTTGGATAAAGAGTTAAAAAACAATTTTGCCACTAACATTGAGGAGCTATCTGCCCAAGAAACAAAAACATTTGAATATACGCTAAAAATTGAAAAGAAGAAAAAAATAAAAGTCATAAAACTGATAAAAGAAATTCTCGCTATTCAAAATCGGGATTTAGACAAAATTAAAATTGATTTAGCCAAGTTTAAGCCAGAGGATTATAAATCTCTTGTGGGAGTGGGTGGCATATTTTTAAGCGAAGGACAAGCAGGATACCAAAAAGCACAAGCAACACGAGAATTAAAAGAAAGTGGCGATTTTACTTTTTATGAAATAGTGGAGCTCATCAACCGCTACACTCATTTGTCGTGTTTAGACATTGAGGAGATTTTGGATAAAAGCGGGTTATCTAAAAATGAGCTTGCCGACAAACTAAACAAAGACATAGCATTACTGCCGTTCATTATAAAAAGTATTTTAGCAAACGCTTACCAGTATCAAGAAAAAACTGAAACTATTGAAGAAGAAATTGAATTGGCAAAAATGTATCCGTTTAAGATAAGCATTGAGCAGGGTAAAAATATGCTCATTGTTTTTAGAGAGCAAGCAGAAAAAACTAATGGTAAAAAACGCATCGGTTTTCATATCAATCCATACAACTTTGACAGCACAGACGAAAAAGACCTGTTTAAGTATATGCGAGATGTGTTGGATAAAGACGAGGCGATTGTTGATGTCTATTTTACTGGTGGAGCTACCGACCCCACGCACAACGATTTTTATTTTGAGTATTACAGCCCAGAAAATAAACGAATTGCTCGCTATTTCCCAGATTTCCTTATTGAAACTACAAAAGGCAGGTTTCTGGTAATTGAAGTAAAATCAAACCGAGAAAAAGAGAGCTACGAGAAAAATAGAAAAGAATATAACGGCAAAGCAGAAAACCTTTTTAATGAAGTTTTTGCCAAAGAAATTGGATTTAAGGAATTCCAACAAGCCAACAGAAACTTTGAGTATCGTATTATATTTGATGCTTCTCTCCAAAAACGCCAGCAAGAATTATTAGAGACCATTAAAAAATTCTAATATGTCTAAATTACTGACAGAGCCATTTATTCAAAAGAGTGTTATCAACTACCTATCAGAAAAAGGATTTAACAAGCCCATAAAGCCAACGGGATTAAGAGAGCACGGAGTTGATATAAAAGTAAAGCATAAAACTTGCGGGTGGTATTTTTTAGTTGAGTGCAAGGGAGACCCAAGCGAAAATGTTAAATCTCCCGAAGGTAGCAGAAATAGCTGTATGAACTCGGCGTTGGGGCAGATTATTACGAGGATGCACACAGATAGAAAATCTGTTTATGGCGGCTATAATTATGGAATTGCCTTCCCTCATTCTTTCAAAAAAAGAGTTTTGGGAAAAATCCCTTATTATGTTTGCAACAGATTAAGATTGAGCATATTTTTAGTAAATCCAAACGGGGAAGTTGAGGAGTATAACCACAGAAAAATAAAAGCAATTCAAAACAATAAAGAATATGCCAGATGAAGAAACAATAAGGATAATGCGTGAGTATGATTTGGATGAGGATGACGCTGAAAAATTGCAAGAAGTTGTTGAAGAATGGGGAATTGATGAGGACGAGGCGGCTGAATTACTTGATGATTTATAATAATTAAAATATAATTTAATTGGGGTAGTGAGAGTTGGTGTTCATTGGCTTTCGCTGATGACAAGATTGTGTAATAAGTCCGCCATCCGCCTTTGTGCGGTGGATTTGCACGATAGTGCAAAAGGTGCGGTTAAAAGCAATAGTGGCTCACGGGCACATCAAGAGTGCTACTCCAACAAAAAACTCCCAACACGGGAGATTTTTGTTTATAAAACAATAGTGAAATGCAGAGTAGGGTAAAACTGCACTAATTGATTTTTGCGGTTTCAAGTGATAAACTTGGAATATAGGAGTAGGTAGTGGTCGTCTGAAAGTAGGTTCTAACATCGTCCACTATTCTCCGCCAATTGCCCCCATAGTTCAATGGATAGAATACAAGCTTGCGGAGCTTGGGATGGAAGTTCGAATCTCCCTGGGGGCACAGTAAAAGAACGATGTAGTTCTTTTAAAATGGACTCTGTCACAAAGGAGTATTAGGGCAAAGAGTTGCAATGAAAAAGGAGGTGGATTATGGAAGAGGCGCAAACAGGTCAAAGGGTTCCGGTTAACCGGTGTTTTGGGGGAAATTGTCCGCCAAAACCCAGCCAAAAAAAAGAACAAAAAATAAAGGATGTTCTTTTAGACGCCAGCCAGAGAAGACGGGCAAACAAGGAAATAGGCCATCTTCTCAAAATTTTTCATGGCACAAGAAAACTCAGAGAGCTTTTGCGGGCCATGAAACAGCGCGGTTATCCAGACTATGTGCTCAAAGTAGCCATAGAAAGAGTTGAAGCAGAAAGGAAACGGAATGAACTCACATTTGAGGAAATCAGGGATTTTGAGGAGTTCAAAGCTTCTCTGGATTGACAGAAACAAGGCCTTAAGGGCGTCCCGACTTTGTTCGCGGACGCCTGTTTTTTTGCAAAAGATACAAAAATAAATTATCATTTAGAATATGGATATATCTCTATTGACTTCTGTAGAAG
>Ga0074195_1002943_pt1 | contig 17262 bp, 30 predicted proteins | sample EPASupsiteHSE623_FD_64525 | JGI IMG/M metagenome (GOLD analysis project Ga0074195, IMG submission 64525) | Bioremediated contaminated groundwater from EPA Superfund site, New Mexico - Sample HSE6-23 | ecosystem: Environmental > Aquatic > Deep subsurface > Groundwater > Contaminated ...
CGTTTTACCGAAAGAAAATAAAAATATATATTTGTCCTCCAGAAATTTGCAGGCAGTTTCTGTTATAACCGCTTCAGAACTAAATACTTATCAGATTTTGAATGCAAAAAAAGTAGTAGTTTTGGAAAGTTCAGTAAGTAAAATTGAAGAATTGTTTAAGATTTAAAAGGCTTGAAAATGGAAATTTTAATTAAACCGATCGTTACCGAGAAGATGACAGGTCAGGCCGAAGGTCTTAACCGCTACGGTTTTATTGTAAATCGGAACGCCAATAAATTGCAGATTAAAAAAGCCGTTGAAAGTTTATACAATGTTTCAGTGGAGTCTGTAAATACATTAATACACGGAGGTAAAAGAAAGTCTCGTTTTACCAAAGCCGGTGTAATTTCGGGTAGTACCGGAATGAGCAAAAAAGCTATTGTAACAATAGCCAAAGGAGAATCTATTGATTTTTACAGTAATATTTAATAAAAAATGGCAGTAAGAAAATTAAATCCAGTTACTCCGGGTCAAAGACACAAAATTGCTGGGTCTTTTGATACCATTACTGCATCAACACCTGAAAAATCATTGTTGAAGCCCATGCAAAGCTCTGGCGGTAGAAACAGCCAGGGACGCATGACAATGAGGTATATAGGTGGTGGCCACAAACGCAAATATCGTTTTATCGATTTCAAAAGAGATAAAGACGGTATTGCTGCTGTTGTAGAATCTATTCAGTACGATCCAAACCGTACCGCTCGAATCGCTCTATTGGTTTACCCTGATGGCGAAAAAAGGTACATGCTGGCGCCCAACGGATTAAAAGTTGGCCAGAAAATTGAGAGCGGAAGCGGAGTGGCACCTGAAATAGGCAATACACTACCACTTGGTGAAATACCTCTGGGAACCTTGGTTCACAACATTGAACTTCATCCCAGTCAGGGAGGTGTGATGGCTCGTAGTGCCGGAACGTACGCTCAGTTAACTTCGAGAGAAGGAAAGTATGCTATCGTGAAATTGCCTTCAGGCGAATCTAGAATGGTGCTCATAACTTGTCGTGCTACAGTAGGTATTGTTGGAAATACCGAGCATAATTTGGAAAGATCAGGGAAAGCTGGTCGTTCAAGATGGCTTGGTAGAAGACCTCGCGTTAGAGGTGTAGCTATGAACCCTGTCGATCACCCCATGGGTGGTGGAGAAGGTCGCTCTTCTGGTGGACATCCACGTTCACGCAAAGGCTTGTTAGCCAAAGGCTTCAAAACCCGTGAGAAGAAGAAAGCTTCCAACAGGTATATTGTAGAAAAACGGAAGAAATAATTAAAAGGAGAAGAATATGAGTCGTTCATTAAAAAAAGGACCTTTTATCGATTTCAAGCTCGAACGTAAAGTTTTAGTTTTGAATGAAACTAACAAAAAATCGGTAATCAAAACATGGGCCAGAGCATCAGTAATTTCTCCTGACTTTGTAGGGCATACCATTGCAGTTCACAACGGAAATAAATTTATTCCCGTTTATGTTACTGAAAATATGGTGGGTCATAAATTTGGTGAATTTGCACCTACAAGAACTTACAGGGGACATGCCAAAGGAAAAAAATAAGGCATGAGATTCTCATTAACTATTAAAAGAATTCACGATGGGTGCTAGAAAAAGAAATAGTGCAAACGAACTAAAGGAAGCTAAAAAACAGCAATACTTTGCTGTTTTAAAGAATTGTCCTACTTCACCGCGAAAAATGAGGCTTGTTGCCGATATGGTTCGTGGTATGGAAGTGAACAGAGCCCTTGATGTACTTAAGTTTTCCTCAAAGGAATCTTCACGCAGACTCGAAAAATTGGTTATGTCGGCCATTGCAAACTGGCAGGCAAAAAACGAAGGAAGCCGGCTGGAAGAAAGTAATTTGTATGTGAAAGCTGTTTCTGTTGATTCAGGAAGAATATTAAAAAGACTAATGCCTGCACCACAGGGGCGTGCACACCGGATCAAAAAGAGATCTAATCATGTGACCGTTAGTCTTGGGAGTTTAACTCAAGTTAAAGAATCAGAATAAATAATAATACATGGGACAAAAAGTTAATCCAATCGCTAATCGTTTAGGAATCATCAAAGGATGGGATTCCAATTGGTACGGTGGAAACAACTATGGCGACAAGCTCGTGGAAGATTTTAAAATCAGGGAATATCTGAATGCCCGTTTGGCAAAAGCCAGTATTTCCAAGATTATTATTGAACGTACACTGAAGCTTATTACTATCACTGTTCACACCTCAAGACCCGGTATTATTATTGGTAAAGGTGGTCAGGAAGTTGACAAACTGAAAGAAGAGTTAAAGAAGATCACCAATAAGGAAGTTCAGATCAATATTTTTGAAATCAAACGTCCGGAATTAGATGCAAAAATTGTAGCTATTAACATTGCACGTCAGATTGAAGGTAAAATTGCTTACCGTCGTGCGACCAAAATGGCTATCGCTTCAACCATGAGAATGGGTGCGCAGGGTATCAAAATTCAGGTTTCAGGCCGTTTAAATGGCGCTGAAATGGCACGTTCAGAAATGTATAAAGATGGTCGTACTCCTTTACACACTCTGAGAGCTGATATAGATTATGCTTTGGCAGAGGCTCTTACTAAAACCGGTTTACTCGGTGTAAAAGTATGGATCTGCAAAGGCGAGATTTATGGAAAGCGTGACCTTTCACCAAACGTAGGCCAGAAACCTGGACGCCCTACACCTGGTGGCCCAAAAGGGAACGGATTTAAGAAAAGAAAAAAATAATTTGTAAACCTTTCAGAATTAAAGAAGGATGTTACAACCGAAAAAAACAAAATTCAGAAGAGTACAAAAGGGAAAAATGAAGGGACTGGCCCAAAGAGGAAACCAGTTGGCATTTGGATCTTTCGGTATAAAATCGTTGCAGGAAACATGGCTTACCGGTCGCCAGATTGAGGCGGCCAGGGTTGCGGTAACCCGTCACATGCAACGCCAGGGTCAAATTTGGATCCGAGTTTTCCCCGACAAACCGATTACTAAAAAACCTGCAGAGGTACGTATGGGTAAAGGTAAAGGTGCTCCGGAAGCATTCGTTGCTCCGATTACACCAGGTAGAATATTGATTGAAGCAGATGGAGTTCCTTATGAGGTTGCTAAGGAAGCACTTCGTTTAGCTGCACAAAAGCTACCGGTAACTACTAAGTTTATTGTAAGACGTGATTATGTCGAATCTGAAATCGCAGAATAATGAAGACATCAGAAATTCAAGAATTAACAAAGGCTGAGATTCTGGAAAGAATTCAGACCGATCAGGATTCCTTATTACGGATGAAAATGAACCATGCAATTTCTCCTCTCGATAACCCACAAGTAATTGTTGGTGTAAGAAGGAACATTGCCAGACTAAAAACCATTCTACGTCAAAGGGAAATTAACGCAAAACAGAGTTAGTAATGGAATCAAGAAATCTAAGGAAGGAGCGTATTGGAGTTGTTGTGAGTAACAAAATGGAATGTACTATTATTGTGGCTGAACACCGCAAAGAAAAACATCCCATTTATGGAAAATTCGTTAACAAAACTTCCAAGTTTTACGCCCACGATGAAAAGAACAGCTGTAACATTGGCGATACTGTAAAGATCATGGAAACACGACCAATCAGTAAGCAAAAATGTTGGAGATTAGTGGAAATCATAGAAAGAGCTAAGTAATCATGATACAACAAGAATCAAGATGTAGCGTTGCCGATAATAGTGGGGCAAAAGAGGTGCTTTGTATTCGCGTATTAGGCGGAACAAGAAAGCGTTATGCTTCATTGGGCGATACCATTGTAGTTACAGTAAAAAGTGCTATAGCGGGAAGTGACATGAAAAAAGGTGCCGTGTCGAAAGCTGTTGTTGTTCGTACAACGAAAGAAGTTCGTCGTCAGGATGGATCTTACATCCGCTTCGATGATAACGCTGTAGTTTTACTGAATAACACTGGTGAAATGCGCGGAACTCGTATATTCGGACCCGTAGCAAGAGAACTTCGTGATAAAAATATGAAGATTATTTCACTTGCTCCTGAAGTACTTTAATGCATAAAATCAGAACGATGCAGAAGAAATTACATATTAAAAAAGGTGATACTGTTGTTGTAGTTGCCGGCAATTACAACGGACGTGAAGGTAAAGTGCTTGAAGTAATAAGAGCCACCGAGAAAGCTATTGTGGAAGGTGTTAATATGGTTAAAAAACACACAAAACCGAATGCGGCACATCCGCAGGGTGGTATTGTGGAAAGGGAAGCACCTATTCACATTTCTAACCTAATGATTAAGGATCCTAAAACTGGGAAACCTACTCGAATTGGAAGGAAGCTGAATGATAAAGGTAAATTAGTTCGTTATTCTAAAAAATCAGGAGAGGAGATTAAGTAATGGCTTACGTACCAACACTTAAGAAAAAATACTTAGACGAAGTTGTTCCTGCATTAGTAAAGGATTTTTCCTATAAAAATGCAATGCAGGCACCTAAGTTAGAGAAAGTTGTCATCAACCAGGGAGTTGGAGCTGCTATTGCTGATAAAAAGTTAATCGAAATCGCAACAGAGGAGATTACAAATATCGCAGGTCAAAAAGCAGTCCAAACCAAATCGAAGAAAGACATCTCTAACTTCAAATTAAGGAAGAAAATGCCCATTGGGGTTCGTGTTACCCTACGCAGAGAGCGCATGTATGAGTTCCTTGATCGTTTAATTAGTGTGTCTCTTCCCCGAATCCGCGACTTCAAGGGAATTGAAGGTAAAATGGATGGAAGAGGTAATTATACCCTCGGAATTCCAGAACAAATTATCTTCCCGGAAATTGTACTGGACAAAGTTACCCGTATCAACGGAATGAATATTACTTTCGTAACTACAGCCGAAACAGATGAAGAAGGCTACGCTTTATTGAAAGAGTTAGGTTTACCGTTTAAAAATGCTAAAAAGAATTAAGATATGGCTAAGGAATCAATGAAAGCTCGGGAGGTAAAAAGAGCAACACTTGTTGAAAAATATGCCGAAAAAAGAGCCATGCTTAAGGCTGAAGGTGATTATGTCGGTCTTCAGAAGTTACCTAAGAACTCTTCCCGTATTCGTATGCATAACAGATGCAAGTTAACCGGTCGTCCGAAAGGATATATGCGTCAGTTCGGTGTCAGTAGGATCAATTTCAGAGAAATGGCTTCTGCTGGTTTAATTCCGGGTGTTAAAAAAGCAAGTTGGTAATTTATAATTAAGAAGTAATGAGCAAAATTACAGATCCAATAGCAGATTATCTTACACGAATCAGGAATGCCCAGAAGGCTAAGCATCGTGTAGTCGATATCCCTGCATCCAATATCAAGAAAGAAATTACCAAAATTTTGAAAGATAAAGGATATATCCTCAACTATAAGTTTGAAGATGAAGTGAACTTTCAGGGTAATATTAAAATTGCACTGAAGTATAACCCAGAGACACGGATTCCTGCTATTAAAGCAATCAGAAGAATCAGTAAACCTGGTTTGCGTAAATATTGCCATATCGACAGTATCCCAAGGGTATTGAATGGTTTGGGAATTGCAGTAATCTCAACCTCTAAAGGCGTAATTACCGATAAAGAAGCTCGGGAATTGGGTGTTGGAGGTGAAGTCTTATGTTACGTTTATTAATCTAGGAGGAATAATAATGTCAAGGATAGGTAAACTACCCATTGAAATACCAGCAGGTGTTAAAGTTACAGTAAGCGATACAAATCTGGTTACTGTAAAAGGTCCGCTGGGCGAACTAAAACAACAGGTTGATCCGGATATTACCTTCACTATTGAAGGCAATACCCTGACTGCAAATCGTCCATCAGACGATAAAAAACACCGTGCCATTCATGGTTTGTATCGTTCACTCGTCAACAATATGATTGTTGGCGTATCAAAAGGATACGAAGTAAAATTAGAACTGGTTGGTGTTGGTTATCGTGCTGAGCATGACGGACAGGTTCTCGATTTGGTTTTAGGTTATTCACACCACACTTACCTTCAGCTACCAGCCGAAGTTCAGGTAGAAGCAAAAAGTGATAAACGTAGTAATCCAATTGTAACGCTGAAAAGCTGCGATAAACAATTAATTGGTCATATTGCAGCCAAAATCAGATCCTTTAGGAAACCTGAGCCTTATAAAGGAAAAGGTGTTAAGTTTGTTGGTGAACTTATTAGGCGCAAAGCCGGTAAATCAGCTGGTGCTAAATAGTAAAATTAAAAAACCATGGCTTTAACGAAGCAAGAAAGAAGATATAGAATTAAGAAGAGAATCCGGAAAATCGTTTCCGGAACCGCTGAACGACCACGTTTGAATGTTTTCAGAAGCAACAAGCAGATCTATGCTCAGTTGATTGATGATATGACAGGAAAAACTTTAATGTCAGTTTCTTCACTTAATAAAGATTTCGAAGGTGCCGAGGGTACTAAAATCGAAATAGCTGCGAAAGTTGGTAAAGCAGTTGCAGAAAAAGCTCTAGCAGCCGGTATCTCTGCTGTTGTATTTGATCGTAATGGTTATTTGTATCACGGAAGAGTTAAACAATTAGCTGATGCTGCCCGTGAAGGTGGCCTTAAATTTTAATAGTTATGACAGGAGATATCAGAAAAGTAAAAACCAGTGATTTGGAACTGAAAGACCGGTTGGTAGCTATTAACCGTGTAACCAAGGTAACCAAAGGGGGTAGAACATTTAGCTTTTCAGCTATTGTTGTAGTGGGTAACGAAGATGGTATTGTAGGCTGGGGCCTTGGCAAAGCCAGTGAAGTTACTACTGCTATTTCTAAAGGAGTTGATGCTGCAAAGAAGAATCTGATTAAGGTTCCGATTCATAATGGTACTATTCCTCACGAACAAATCGCCAAATTTGGTGGAGCCAGTGTATTTTTGAAACCAGCCACATCAGGTACCGGAGTAAAAGCCGGAGGTGCTATGCGCTCGGTTTTAGAAAGTGTTGGAGTTCATAACATCTTAGCTAAATCAAAAGGATCGTCGAATCCTCATAACCTGGTAAAGGCTACCATGAATGCTCTTCTCGAATTACGTGATGCGCATACTGTGGCAGAACACCGTGGTGTAACTTTGGATAAAGTATTTAATGGATAAGTTATTATGGCAAAGATAAAAATTACACAAGTAAGAAGTAAAATTGGTTCTGATTATACGCAGAAAGCAACGCTTATTGCGCTAGGAATCAAAAAACTTAACCACTCGGTGGAACACGAAGCTACATCCGCAATTTTGGGGATGGTAAATAAAGTGCAACATCTCGTAATTGTTGAAAAAGTTTAAACTTATTAAGATCAAGAAATATGGATTTAAGTAATCTTAAACCTGCTGAAGGTTCAACGAAAAGCGTAAAGCGAGTTGGCCGTGGACAGGGCTCCGGTCACGGGGGCACCTCAACAAGGGGGCACAAAGGTGCAAAATCGAGATCAGGCTTTAAAAGTCGCCGTGGCTTCGAAGGAGGTCAGATGCCTTTGCAGCGTGTTGTTCCTAAATTTGGCTTTAAAAATGTCAACAGAAAAGAATTTAAAGCAATCAATCTTGATGTGATTCAGGAATTGGCTGAATCGTTAAACCTTACCTGTGTTGATGTTGATGTTTTAGTTGATGCTGGAATGGCTTCTAAAAGGGATAAAGTAAAGATTTTAGGTGATGGAGTATTGAACCTTAAATTGGAAGTTAAAGCTCATGCATTTTCTAAAAGAGCTAAAGAGACCATTGAGAAATTAGAAGGAACCACCGAAATACTCTAAACCTGATGAAAAAGTTTATAGAAACCCTAAAGAATATTTATAAGATTGAAGACCTGAGATCCCGGTTGGGGATCACCTTGTTCTTGCTTTTAATATATCGTTTAGGTTCGTATGTTTCTTTACCCGGAGTTGATCCAGCTCAACTGACTCAACTCCAAAATCAAACGTCTGAGGGGTTGCTCGGATTGTTGGATATGTTCTCAGGAGGAGCATTCTCTAAAGCATCAATATTTGCTTTAGGGATTATGCCTTATATTTCGGCTTCAATTGTAATACAGTTAATGGGTATTGCGGTACCTTATTTTCAGCGATTACAAAAAGAAGGTGAATCAGGACGTCGTAAAATCAATCAGTTAACTCGTTATCTGACTGTTGTTATCCTGATCTTCCAGGCGCCTGCATACTTAACAAACCTTCACTACCAATTGCCTGAAACCGCTTTTGCAATTACCGGAGCTATGTTTACGGTAACATCAACCATTATATTAACTGCTGGTTCGATGTTCGTCATGTGGCTTGGTGAGCGTATTACAGATAAAGGTATTGGAAATGGAATTTCGCTGATCATCATGATCGGAATTATAGCACGCTTGCCACATTCAATTGTTGCTGAATTTGCTTCACGCATTCAACAACAAGGTGGTGGAATGGTTATGTTCCTGTTAGAATTTGTTGTTTTATTCTTTGTATTTATGGGTTCAATTTTGTTGGTTCAGGGAACCCGCAAAATACCGGTACAATACGCTAAAAGAATAGTTGGCAATAAACAATACGGTGGTGTTCGTCAGTATATTCCATTAAAAGTGAATGCTGCAGGGGTAATGCCTATTATTTTTGCTCAGGCAATCATGTTTATTCCAATTAGCTTAGCGGGTTTTGCCAAATCTGATAGTTTGAGTGGCTTTGCAGCTGCATTTTCAAACCATACCGGTTTTTGGTATAATATGACCCAGTTCTTGTTGGTTATCCTTTTCACATACTTTTATACAGCAATTACTGTCAATCCGATGCAAATGGCTGAAGATATGAAGAAAAACGGTGGTTTTATTCCAGGAGTTAAGCCAGGGAAGAAAACGGTTGAATTTCTTGATACTATCATGTCAAGAATTACACTCCCCGGATCAGTTTTCCTTGGGATTGTAACTATTCTTCCGGCTTTTGCGATGATGGCAGGTATTAACACACAGTTCGCCTATTTTTATGGGGGAACATCGTTGCTAATTCTGGTTGGTGTGGTATTGGATACTCTTCAGCAAATTGAGAGTCACCTTTTGATGCGTCATTATGATGGTTTGATGAAATCAGGCCGTATTAAAGGACGTTCAGGAAGTGGTACTGCAATGGCATAATTGGATTAAGACATGATATGTCTTGGATTAGTGAAAGTTCTAAACTTGTTTAATTTATTTACATAAATAGCTTAATAAATCCGGTAATTCTTGTAGTTTTGCCGGATTTATTAGCAGAAAATTTTTAATCTGCCGTATCGGTGTTGTACGCTGAATGAGAATTTAGAATATAAACATCATAATACCTTGATAATTAGAATATATTTATGGCAAAACAGTCTTCAATAGAACAAGACGGAACAATCATTGAATCATTATCGAATGCAATGTTCAGGGTTGAATTGGAAAATGGGCATATCGTAACTGCACATATTTCAGGAAAAATGAGGATGCACTACATCAAAATTTTACCTGGTGATAAAGTGAAAGTAGAAATGTCGCCTTACGACCTGACAAAAGGAAGAATTTCTTTTAGATATAAAAACTAAAGCACAAAATAATGAAAGTAAGAACATCCATTAAAAAACGTAGTGCCGACTGCAAAATAGTTCGCAGAAAAGGCCGTTTGTACGTGATTAACAAAAAGAATCCTAAGTACAAACAACGTCAGGGATAATTAATTAACTTTGTAAAAAATTTATTTTATGGCTCGTATAAGTGGTGTTGACATCCCTAATAATAAAAGAGGAGAGATAGCATTAACCTATATCTACGGTATTGGTCGCAATCTTTCAAAGACTCTCTTCGAAAAAGCCGGCGTTGATAAAGACATCAAAGTTCAGGATTGGACAGATGAACATTTAGCTGCCATTCGTGCGGCTATCAGTGGAAGCATCAAGGTGGAAGGCGAATTGCGTTCTGAAACCCAGATGAACATTAAACGATTGATGGATATCGGATGCTATCGTGGTATTCGCCATCGTGTTGGCTTGCCGGTTCGTGGTCAGAGTACAAAGAATAACGCTCGTACACGTAAAGGAAAGAGAAAAACTGTTGCTAATAAGAAAAAAGCCACTAAATAATTGATATTTGAATTATGGCAAAAAAGACTGGTTCTACAAAAAAACGAGTTGTTATCGTTGAAGCAATCGGACAGGCACACATACATTCTTCATTTAATAATATCATTGTGTCGTTGACCAATGGTAATGGTGAAGTAATTTCGTGGTCTTCTGCTGGTAAAAAAGGATTTAGAGGTTCTAAAAAGAACACTCCTTATGCTGCTCAGGTTGCTTCCGAAGAATGTGCTAAGACAGCTTATGATCTTGGACTACGGAAAGTAAAAGTATATGTAAAAGGTCCAGGTAATGGTCGTGAATCTGCTATTCGTGCTATCAGCAGCGTTGGCATTCAGGTGAGTGAAATCGTTGACGTAACTCCGCTACCACACAATGGATGTCGTCCTGCAAAAAGAAGACGTGTTTAATCTAATTAATTAAGACAGTAATGGCAAGATATAGAGGACCTCAATCTAGAATCGCCCGGAAATTTGGAGAAGCAATTTTCGGACCTGATAAAGTACTTGAAAAGAAAAATTATCCACCAGGATTTCATGGTTTAGCTAGCCGCAGACGTAAAAAATCTGAGTACGGTTTGCAATTGAGAGAAAAACAAAAAGCAAAATACATGTATGGTGTTTTGGAAAGACAATTCTCTAACCTGTTTAAAAAAGCATCTGCATCAAAGGGTGTAACTGGTGAAGTACTGTTACAACTACTCGAAGCTCGTTTGGATAATGTGGTTTTCCGTTTAGGAATTGCACCTACCCGTTCGGCTGCCCGTCAGTTGGTTTCTCATAAACACATTGTCGTAAATGATGAAGTAGTAAATATTCCATCATATCATTTGCGTGCTGGTGATGTTGTTGGCGTTCGTGAAAAATCAAAATCACTTGAAGTTATTACAGCTTCGGTAAATTCACGTCGTTATAGTAAATTTGCATGGTTGGAATGGGATAATACTCAGTTGACAGGTAAGTTCCTTGCTCGTCCTGAAAGATCAGAAATCCCTGAAAACATTAAAGAACAACTTATTGTAGAGTTGTATTCTAAATAATCAAATACTCAGTATTATTATGGCAATATTAGCGTTCCAAAAACCCGACAAAGTTATAATGGTTGAAACCGATGATAAGTACGGAAAATTTGAATTCCGACCATTGGAACCAGGTTATGGTATTACAATTGGTAATGCTTTACGCAGAATTCTGTTATCCTCTTTGGAAGGTTATGCAATCACAACTGTAAAGATCGACAAAGTTGACCATGAATTTGCAACAATTAAAGGAGTGATGGAGGATGTTACCGAAATCATTCTGAACTTGAAGCAAATCAGGTTTAAACGTGAAGTTGAAGATTTTGACAGCGAAAAGGTTTCAATCTCAATTTCCGGTCAGGGTACGTTTACCGCTGGAGATATTAATAAATTTATGACCGGCTTCCGTGTTTTAAATCCAGAATTAATTATTTGCCGGATGGAACCTGAAGTTAAATTGCAGATGGATATTACCCTCAACAAAGGTCGTGGATATGTTCCAAGCGCTGAAAATAAGCCGATCGATGCTGAGTTTGGAGTAATTCCGATCGATTCAATTTTCACACCAATTAAGAATGTGAAATATGCTATCGAAAATTATCGTGTTGAGCAAAAAACTGACTACGAAAAGTTAGTTTTCGAAATCACTACAGATGGTTCTATACATCCGAAAGATGCATTAAAAGAAGCAGCTAAAATTCTTATTTATCATTTCATGCTTTTCTCTGACGAAAAAATTACGATTGATTCGGATGAGAAATTTGCAAACGAAGAGTTTGATGAAGAAGTATTACACATGCGTCAGCTCCTGAAAACCAAATTGGTTGATATGGATCTTTCTGTACGTGCACTGAACTGCCTTAAAGCAGCTGATGTTGAGACTTTAGGTGAACTGGTTACTTATAACCGTAACGACTTGCTCAAATTCCGTAATTTTGGTAAAAAATCACTCACTGAATTGGATGACTTATTGGTGAGCTTGAGCTTGACCTTCGGAATGGATATCAGTAAATATAAACTTGACAAGGAATAAGTAAAAATGAGACATAGTAAAAAATTCAACCATTTAGGAAGAACCAGCGCTCATCGGAAGGCAATGTTATCCAATATGGCTAATTCATTGATTTTCCACAAACGTATCGCTACGACTTTGGCTAAAGCTAAAGCCCTGAGAATATATGTTGAGCCACTTATCACCAAAGCAAAAGATGATTCAACTCATTCGCGCAGAATAGTTTTCGAATACTTGAAAAGTAAAACTGCAGTTGCTATGTTATTCAGAGATGTTGCTGAAAAAGTAGCCGATCGCCCGGGTGGTTATACCAGAATTCTTAAAACCGGAAACAGACTTGGTGATAATGCAGAAATGTGTATCATTGAGTTAGTTGACTTTAACGAAAACATGTTGGCTGCAAAAGAATCTAAAGCCAAACCAAGTCGTTCACGTCGTGGTGGCAAAAAGAAAGATGCAGAAAAAGCTCCGGCAGCAAAAGCACCTGTTGCACCTGTTGTAGAAACTGCTCCTGAAGAAAAATCTGAAGAATAGAAGAAATTCTAAGAATAAAAAAAGGCTGATTTAATATCAGCCTTTTTTGTTCCCTTTTTGTCGAATCGCAAATACTTCGTATGGGTTCTGAATTTATTTATGTTCTCAGAAACAAACCATTAAAGTAATTCTTGTTTTTGTTTCAAATGAAAATCGATTATTTTTAATAACTCTTCGATATCGAGTGGTTTAATTAAATAATCATCTCCGCCATTCTCCATGCATCTAAGCCTTTCATGCTCAAAATCGTTGGTGGTTACAAAAATGATTGGTATATGCTGGTTCCTGAATTTGAGTGATTCCCTAATCTGTTTGGTGGCTTCTGCCCCATCCATTATTGGCATCGATAAATCCATTAAAACGATATCAAAATCCTCCCCATTAAGAATATTAACTGCTTCCAGTCCATTATTCGCAGTTTCAATCTTATAATACTTTTTTAACGAGTAGAATAGAAATTTCTGATTGATTGGATTATCATCAACAATTAAAAGTTTCACAATGTAATTTTGATTGGTGTAATTTCTTCCAGATAAAATTACTGCTTTTAAAGTATAAAAAGCGCTATTTTTGATAACTCAAATCCTGCATTGGATAGCTGAATAGATATGTTTGATTATTAAACTTTAAAAAGTACAAATATGGCTGATGATAAAAAGATAATTTTCTCGATGCACCGGGTAAGTAAAACCTATCCACCTCAGAAACAAGTTTTGAAAGATATCTCGTTGTCGTTTTTTCTTGGTGCCAAAATTGGTATCATCGGATTAAACGGATCTGGTAAATCAACCTTGCTGAAAATTATTGCTGGAATTGAAGGTACTTTTCTGGGAGAGTTGGTATTTGCTCCTGGTTATACCGTTGGTTATCTGGAACAAGACCCCAAGCTGGATGAAACAAAAACAGTAAAAGAGATTGTTCAGGAAGGTGTTCAGGAGATTGTAGATATTCTGAAAGCATACGAAGATATTAACCTGAAATTTGGTGATCCTGAAGTGTATGAAAATCCGGATGTCATGGATAAGTTGTATGCTGAACAGGCTTTGCTTCAGGATAAAATTGACCAACACGACGCATGGAATCTGGATGCAAAACTCGAACGCGCAATGGATGCTTTGCAGTGCCCGCCTGACGACCAGCCTGTTGGCGAACTTTCTGGTGGAGAACGTCGCCGGGTGGCTTTATGCCGTCTGCTGTTAAAAGAACCAGATGTGTTATTACTCGACGAGCCAACCAACCATTTGGATGCCGAGTCGATTCAATGGCTCGAAATGCACTTGCAGCAGTACCAGGGAACTGTAATTTGTATTACTCACGACCGTTATTTCCTCGATAATGTTGCCGGATGGATTCTTGAACTCGATCGTGGCGAGGGTATTCCGTGGAAGGGTAATTACACTTCCTGGCTCGATCAGAAATCTAAACGAATGGAGCTGGAAGAAAAGGTTGCTTCAAAGCGCCGCAAGTCGCTGGAACGTGAGCTGGAATGGATTAGGATGGCTCCCAAGGCTCGTCAGGCAAAATCGAAGGCCCGATTGGGAGCTTACGACCGTTTGATTAATGAGGATGTAAAACAAAAGGAAGAAAAACTCGAAATATTTATCCCGAACGGGCCACGCTTGGGCGAACGGGTAATTTCGGCTGATGCAGTTGCTAAAGGTTATGGCGATCGCCTGTTGTTCGAAGATTTGAATTTTGTATTGCCACCCAACGGCATTGTAGGTGTTATTGGACCAAATGGTGCCGGTAAAACTACGCTGTTTAAACTGATTATGGGTCTGGAGCAAGCTGACAAAGGGACTTTCGATGTCGGCGAAACTGTTAAACTGGCCTATGTCGATCAGACACATAAAGCTATCGATCCGGAGAAAACCGTTTATCAGGTAATTACCGGCGGTAGTGATTTGATTTCGGTGGGCGGGAAACAACTGAATGCCCGTGCCTATGTTTCGAGGTTTAATTTCGGAGGGGCCGATCAGGAAAAGAAATGCGGATATCTTTCAGGAGGAGAAAAGAACCGCCTGCACTTGGCTTTAGCGTTGAAAGAAGAAGGAAATGTGCTACTCCTCGATGAGCCTACCAACGATATTGATATCAATACCTTGCGTGCATTGGAAGAAGGTTTGGACAATTTTGCCGGTTGTGCCGTAGTTATTTCGCACGACCGCTGGTTCCTCGACCGTATTGCCACGCACATTCTGGCATTCGAAGGCGATTCGAAAGTGGTGTTCTTCGAAGGTGGATTTACCGATTACGAAGAAAACCGCAAAAAACGAATGGGCGATGCCGGTCCGCATCGTGTTAAATATAAGAAACTGGTGAAAGATTAAAATAATAGTCGGAAGAAAGAAGTCCGAAGTTTTACTCAGCGGGTGACTTTAAGTCACCCGCTGAGTTGATAACAAAGTCCGGGGCAACTATTTGTTCGGACTTTGTTTTATTCAAGCGCACTGGCTTATTGAATATTAACCTGAAAGTCGTAAATTCGGTAAAAATTTATATTATGAATAGAATTATTGATGATCGGGATGAACGCATGTGGGGCATGTTGTGCCATTTGTCTGCGCTTTCAGGTTTTATTATTCCTTTCGGGAACATTATTGGACCGCTAATCATTTATTCAACGAAGAAGGATGAATATGCTTTTGTGGCCGATCAGGGAAAGGAATCGCTGAATTTTCAGATTTCAGTTTTAATTTATCTGATGATCAGTGCTATTGCCGCTTTACTTATCGTGGGTATTTTCTTTCTGATGTTGGTCCCGTTATTGTCGTTGATATTAACAGTAGTGGCATCAGTTCGCGCTAACGATGGTGAGTTTTACCGCTATCCGCTTTGCATTCAAATTATAAAGTAATATGCTGAAAATTGTATCCCCAGAATTACTCGATGAGCTGAGTCAAAAGGCAGTCAGCTCTCCCCGAAAACGCCTAAATCACAATTTTCATGATGATTTGGCTGATCCGATTAACCGGATGTTGAATGCCCTGGAGCCCGGTACTTATCTTCAGCCTCATAAACACGAAGATCCGGATAAACGCGAAGTTTTTATTTTGATTCGTGGAAAGTTTGTTGTCGTTTTTTTCGACGGCTTAGGTAATCCGACCGAATTTGTTCCACTTGATCGGGAATTCGGAAATTATGCGGTTGAGATTCCGGTGGGGGCATGGCACACCGTTATAGCCCTTGAATCGGGATCGGTGGTTTACGAAGTGAAAGACGGGCCGTATTTACCGATGAACGATAAAAATTTTGCCAGTTGGGCGCCAAAAGAAGGTGATCCAGAATGCGCGGAATATCTGGCGCGGTTAACGGACCAGTTTCGTTCCCTTTAACCCACAATTCTGCGGGAGTCAATCTTGAATCACAAAATCCCCATGTAAACTTGCCGGAGATGTTTTTGAATCTCAAAACCCTCCCGACAAGCTGCGGGAGCCCTTTGAGAATCTCAAAAGCTTTCCAACAACTGGTGGGAGATCAAACCTAAATCGCAAAACCTTCCTGCAACTTGCGGGAGATGAAACGTGAATCAGAAATCGCTCACGCAAATTTGCGGACGACTATTCTGAATCCAAATAGCTTCCCGCAAAACGTCAAGGTATAATTCGTTTGGCGAAAATGATATAACCAACATTTCGAAGTGAATGCTTTTTGGCTAACTTTGCGCACGTTTAGAAATTCATTGATCATGGCACAGAAACCTTCAATCCCAAAGGGAACCCGCGATTTTTCACCGGCTGAAATGACCAACCGGAATTATATTTTCGATACCATCAAGAGCATTTTCAGATTGTACGGATTTCAACCCATTGAAACTCCGGCCATGGAAAACCTTTCGACCCTGATGGGAAAATATGGTGAAGAAGGTGATAAATTGCTGTTTAAAATTCTGAATTCAGGTGACTTTGCCGGAAGTTTAACCGATCAGGAATTGTTGGAACGAAACAGCATTCGCCTGACCAATAAAATTTCTGAAAAGGGATTGCGCTACGACCTGACAGTGCCTTTCGCCCGCTTTGTAGTACAATATCGAAACGATATTTCATTTCCGTTTAAACGCTACCAGATTCAGCCGGTTTGGCGTGCCGACCGTCCGCAGAAAGGACGCTACCGCGAGTTCTACCAGTGCGATGTGGATATTGTGGGCAGCGATTCGTTGCTCAACGAAATGGAACTGGTACAGATTGTCGATCAGGTATTCTCAAAGTTAAAAATCAACACCGTAGTAAAAATCAACAACCGTAAAATATTGGCCGGAATTGCTGAAATGATTGGAGAGAAAGACCGGATTGTGGACATTACTGTTGCCATCGATAAACTGGATAAAATCGGTTTGGAAAAAGTGAATGAAGAATTACTCGAAAAAGGTATTTCACAAGCATCTGTCGATAAACTTCAACCCATTCTGCATTTGTCAGGAGCTGTTTCTGAGAAATTAATGCAATTAGAATCCGCCATTGGTCAGTCTGAAGTTGGAACGAAAGGAATTTCAGAAGTACGGACTTTATTCACTTACCTGGATACTTTAGAATTAAATACTGAAGTTGAATTGGATCTGACTTTAGCACGCGGATTGAATTATTACACCGGAGCTATTTTCGAGGTAAAAGCTAAAGATGTAGC
>Ga0074195_1002946_pt1 | contig 17256 bp, 9 predicted proteins | sample EPASupsiteHSE623_FD_64525 | JGI IMG/M metagenome (GOLD analysis project Ga0074195, IMG submission 64525) | Bioremediated contaminated groundwater from EPA Superfund site, New Mexico - Sample HSE6-23 | ecosystem: Environmental > Aquatic > Deep subsurface > Groundwater > Contaminated ...
TCCGAAAAAGAGGAGGCCGCTTTGCGCCGGGTGGAAGCCGGCGCCGAGGCCAACGCGCAAAAAGCGCGGACCGAATTGTCCGCCCTGGAAGGCCGCGTGGAAGAGAGGGTGCGGCGAAGCGTCACTATCATGTCCGCCCGCGTCCAGGCGGAAACCTCCGCCGCGGCCGACAGGATAATGGAGTTTTCCGGACTTTCGGCCTACAGCCTCGCCGGAGCCGCGGCGCTGGTGCGGAACCTGGGGGAATTGCAGTCCCGTCTCGAGGGCCTCGCCGGCGCGGTGAAAGTTTTCGTCCAGGGGCTGAACGGCGCGCATCTGGACTCCCTGCTGGGAGTGTCCGGAGAGGCGGCCAGGAAGAATTTCGAGGGGCTGAAAAAATCCCTGGGGGAGATGGATGAAACCCTCGCGTATTTCGAACGCCAGAAAAAAGAGATAGCGGGCGATCTGGCAAGGGCGGCGAAAAAAGAAGAACCATGATATACCGCAGCCGGCGCGACGAACTTGAGAACCAGCTGAACAAGGGAGCCCTCTGGGCCGTCACCTACGGCGACCTCATGAGCTACCTGATGATCTTCTTCCTGGTGCTGTTCTCCTTCTCCATAGCCAAGACCGACAAGGCGAAAAGCCGGAAATACGAGGAATCCCTGGTCAATATCCAGAAGGCTTTCGGCGGCAAGCTCGACGCCGCCAGGGCGGAGCGCGCCAAGGTCAGGGAGCGCGAGGATACGGTGGCGGACAAGATCAAGGAAAGCATGGAGAACAAGCAGATGTCCAGCCTGGTGCAGATCGATTCCAACGAGCGCCGGGTGCGCCTGGTGCTCACCGAGGCGGTGCTTTTTGATTCCGGAAAGGCGGAGCTGAAGGACCGGGCGAAAGAGGTGCTCCGGCCGATAGTCGAGGAGCTGAAAAAACTGCCGAACGATGTGCTGGTGGAAGGACATACCGATATAGTTCCGATACACAAGGGCCTCTACGCCACCAACTGGGAGCTTTCGATGGCCCGGGCTTACAGCGTGATAGAGTTCCTGGAAGAAAGCGGCATGACCCCCAAAAGACTGGCCGGCATAGGTTACGGCGAGAACCGCCCGGCGGCCGATAACGCCACGCCGGCCGGCCGCGCCCGTAACCGCCGAATAGAGATCTCCCTCCTTAAGACGGAATAAACGGAGAAAAGTAAAGCGTAAAGAGTGAAGAGTAAAGCGCGGGAGTTCCCTGCTCTTTACCCTTTACTCCTAACTCTTTACCCTTTACTCTTCACTAACCGCAGCCTTATGGCCGGCCTTTTATTTTGTACAATCTATATGATTTTACAGCGAAAGGATGCCACACTGATGACCACCGAGAACGCCGATTATTCCAAAACGGTATTTCTTCCTAAAACGGCCTTTTCCATGAAGGCCGATCTGGCCAAAAAGGAGCCCGGACTGCTTGAATTCTGGGAAAAGACGGACCTTTACGCCAAAATGCTTAAAAAAAGGGAGAATGCGCCGGCTTATATCCTGCACGACGGCCCGCCTTACGCCAACGGCAATATCCATATAGGCCACGCCCTCAACAAGATCCTGAAGGACATCATGGTGAAGTCGCGCTGCCTGGCCGGGTACTATGCGCCTTTTGTGCCGGGCTGGGACTGCCACGGCCTGCCTATAGAGCAGGCTCTGCTGAAGGAACTGAAACTGGGCAAGCGGCATATCGACGATGTGCCCGCTTTCAGGAAGAAAGCCCGGGAATTCGCCGGCAAATTCATAGACATACAACGCGCCGAGTTTAAACGCCTGGGCGTTCTGGGAGACTGGTCGGATCCGTACATCACCATGTCCAACCGGTACGAAGGTACGGTTATCAAGGCCTTCCGCGAGCTGCTGGAAAAAGGCTTCGTCCACCGCGATAAGAAAACCATCTACTGGTGCGTTTCCTGCGAAACGGCTTTGGCCGACGCCGAAGTGGAGTACAAGGACAAGACTTCGCCGTCCATATTCGTTAAATTCCCTCTCAGGGACGCTCCGGCCGCGGTTTTCGGGGCGGCGGCGGCCGGACGGAAAATATATGTAACGGTCTGGACCACCACGCCGTGGACCCTCCCCGCCAATATGGCCGCCGCGGTTTCCAACGAAGAGAATTACCGCCTTCTCGAATCCGGAGGGGAGAGCCTGCTGGTGGCCGACAAACTGGCCGATTCTTTCCTCTCTGAAACCGGATTGACCGCCTCCAAAGGCCTTCTTATCCCCGGGGAAAAACTGGTGGGCCTTGAGTATACCCATTGCCTCGCGCCGCATCTGCCGGAGAACCGGCGTTTCCCCAGGCGGATCATCGCCGCCGACTTCGTGGATATGTCCACCGGCACCGGGGTCGTTCACATAGCGCCGGGACACGGCGAGGAGGATTTTCACGCCGGCAGGAAGCTGGGCCTGGAGATCTTCTGTCCCGTGAACGAAGCCGGCCGTTTCACCGCCGAAGCCGGAGAGTTCGAGGGGCTGAAAGTTTTCGAGGCGAACGAGAAGGTCATCGGGACGCTGAGGGCCGACGGCCTCCTTGCGGGCTCGAAGAACCTCGCGCACAGCTATCCGCATTGCTGGCGCTGCAAGCAGCCGATAATTTTCAGGGCCACCGAGCAATGGTTCCTGAAGGTGGATATAAACGGCCTGCGGGGAACCCTGTTGAAGGAGGCGGCCCGGGTGGAGTGGCTGCCCGGGGCCGCCAAAGAACGGATGTCCTCCATGCTGAAACAGCGGCCCGACTGGTGTCTTTCCAGGCAGCGGTACTGGGGCACGCCCATAATGATCCTGTATTGCGAGGCCTGCGGCAAGGCCCAGACCGATTCCGCTTTGCTCAGGAGCTGGGAGGCCAGAGCCTTCGGAGAGGGAAGCGATTTCTGGTTTTCCGAGAAGATCGAGGATCTCCTGCCCGCGGGATACAAATGCTCATGCGGCGGGACGGGCTTCCGCAAGGAAAAGGACATCATGGATGTCTGGCTTGACTCCGGCGTTTCCTGGTACGCCGTACTGAAGGCCAGAGAAGCCGCTCAAACCCTCGAACCCTCCAACCCTCGTAATTCGCCTGTGGCCTGGTACCCGGCCGACATGTATATAGAAGGTTCCGATCAGCATCGCGGCTGGTTCCAGACCTCGCTCATCCCGTCCGTGGCCCTGAACGGTCATCCGCCGTACAAGACCGTGATAACTCACGGCATGGTGCTGGACGAACAGGGGCACGCCATGCATAAGTCCACCGGCAATGTGGTGGCTCCGCAGGCGGTCATTTCCAAATACGGGGCGGAGATCCTGCGTCTGTGGGTTGCCCTCGGCGATTATACCGAAGATGTGCGTATTTCCGAAAAACTCCTCAGCGGGCCCATCGACACCTACCGCAAGATACGCAATACGATCCGCTACCTGCTCGGCAATCTGTGCGATTTCAGGCCGGAACGCCGTCTTGACGATTCCCGCCTTCTGGAGATAGACCGCTATATCCTGCTGCGGCTGGCGGAGGTTTCCTCGGCGGTCCGCGCCCATTACGCGGCCTTCGAATACCGTCAGGCGATACGGGCCGCGGCGGATTTCTGCATCCTGGACCTGTCCGCCTTCTACCTGGACACGATAAAGGACAGGCTTTACACCCATGATCCGGATTCGGTCGAGCGCCTGTCGGCCCAGACGGCTCTTTACGACATCCTTTCAGCTCTGCTCAGGCTGATAAGTCCGGTGCTCTCGTTCACCGCCGAGGAAGGCTGGAGGTCGTTCAAGGAGGAGATCTCTCCCGGCCTGGAGGAAAGCGTTTTTCTGTGCGACTACCCCGAGTTCCCGGCGGCGCGCCTTGATCCGGCCCTGGGCGGGCGCTGGCGCCGCCTCATGAGCATGCGCGAGACCGCCACCAGGGCCATAGAGGAACGGCGCCGCGAGGGAGTGGTGGGTTCCTCGCTGGAGGCTAAGGTCGTATTCCGGACCTCGAGCGCGGAGGTGAAGGAATTTATTTCCGGGACCCTGCATCTCTGGCCGCAGGCCCTGATAGTCTCGGCCTGTTCCCTGGAATTCGATCCGTCCGCTCCGGAGTTCGAGGCGCGGGTGGAGCACGCGGAAGGGGCGAAATGTCCGCGCTGCTGGCAGTGGAGGAAGGATGCGGGCTCGGATCCGCGGCGTCCCGGAGTCTGCCCCCGCTGCGCCTCGGCGCTGGAGAAGAGAGCCTTGGGGACGCGGTAGTGTAGTGTCTCGCTAATCCCTTGGCTTTTGAAGGCTCAGATTTGAACCGGATGCGAGGCGCGACGAACGAGCATACCGGGGGTCTGTGAGCGAGGAGCAACGAAGCATCCGGTCAAAGATGAGCCTCCCTCCGGGGGCTGGCCGCCTTTGGACTGCAACTGCGTCACGAATCGCTTACATAGCCCAGCTATGCCGCGCTCTTCGTTCCTTGTTTCGCGCCAAACTCGGCCAGTCAAACGCAAAGGGATTAGCGAGACACTACACTAGAGGCCGTGGAATGAAATGCAAATGGATGGAGCCGCTGCTGGTCCTGGCCGTGTTCCTGGCGGACCGTGTTTCCAAGTCGCTGGTCCTCCGGCATCTCCAGTTCAAAAAAACGGCCTTGCTGCCCTTTTTCGATCTGACCTATGTGGAGAACACGGGCGTGGCTTTCGGCATGTTCCGCGACAGCAACAGGTTCTTCATGGCGTTCTCCGCGGTATTGATCCTGGTCCTCCTGCTCTTCAGAAGGAAGTTCTCCGGCGGCGGAGCGGCGTCTTCCGCCGGCATAGCTTTGGTGCTGGGAGGCGCCCTGGGGAACTTTTACGACAGGGCGGTCTACGGCTTCGTAGTGGATTTTTTCGACCTGGCCTTTTTCCCAGCGGTCTTTAATGTGGCCGACAGCGCCATAACGGCCGGCGCGCTGCTCCTGGCGGCCGGGGGATGGCGGGAGAGCCGGGTCGGAGTTAAGCGTAAAGAGTAAAGAGCGCGGCGCGGGACGGAAACGCAGTATGAATAGAATGAAAAAAACGGGGTTAGCCGCCATCCCTTTTCTGTTCTTCGTTTCCTGCAATCGTTCTCCGGAGCACTATTTAAAAAAGGGCAACCGCCTGGCGATGGAGGGGAATACCGCCGCGGCCATAGACTCCCTCAACCGGGCCGTTTTACTGCGGCCACGGTATCCGGAGGCGCTGACCTCCCGCGGCCTGGTGTACGAAAAGCTCGGCGATCCGGGAAAAGCCAGATACAATTACGAGAAAGCGGTAGAAATGGCCCCGGCTTACGCGCCGGCGCATAACAATCTGGCCGCGATTTTTATGGACGCCGGGGATTATAAAGAGGCGGAAAGGCGGCTTTCGGCGGCCCTGGAGATCTCTCCGGACTACGCATACGGCCGGTTGAACCGCGGCGTCTGCCGGTATAAGCTGGGTGACTTCGGGGGGGCTTTTTCGGACCTTTCAAGGGCGCTTGAGCTGGATCCGGGCCTGCGCCTGGCCCTTTACCAGCGCGCCCTCGCGGCCGTGAAGCTGGGCTATCGCGCGCAGGCGCTGGCGGACCTGGATGCGCTGATAGCGGCGCAACAGGACCTCCCGGCGGCCTGGTTCGAACGGGGCCGGATTAAATACGAATTCGGGGATTTAGCCGGCGCGGCCGCCGATTTCAACAGGGCTTCCGCGCTGAAGCCCGGCGCGGCGGCCTATCTTTACCGGCTCGCCGACGCCTTGGCCCGCCTGGGCTATTCGGACGGGGCGCTTGGAAATCTGGATCTGGCGCTTAAGGCGGACCCGAAACTGGCCCGGGCCTGGCTGCTCAGGGGGGATATTTTCGCCGGGCTGAAGCAGCGCGTCCCGGCTCTGGAAAGCTACGCGAGGGCGCTTGAGTCGGATCCCGGCAACGCGGAACTATACAGGAACCGCGCGGCTGCGATTTCCCCGCCTGCGCCGGGAAGGCCCGCGAAGAGCGCCCGGCCGGTGAAAAAGCGGAGATGAACGATGCCTGAGAAAAAAACCCCGGTTTCCTGGAAGCAGAGATTCCTTGCCAGCAGGATGTCTTTCGAAAGTCTGCTGTTTGAAAGGGAGCTGGTGGTTCAGGGAAAGGAAAGCTATGCGGCGGGTCTGGCCGGAGCTTTTTGCGCGGCGCTGGCGGCCTCTCTTCTCCTGGCGCAATGGGTCCTGCGCCAGGGCTATTTTTTCAGCCCCGCGGACGCCGCCGGGTTTCAGACCGTGGCCGCCTGCGCGGAGCATCTTGGAACGGGCGGGCTCCTCGGCCTTTTCATACCGGTGACCGGGGACTTTTCGGCCGTGCCGCCGGCGCCGCTGTATTACTTCACCTATGTTCCCGTGCTGCGTTTCCTGACCTCCGAGCCTGTCAAGGCGATGCTGCTTGTCAATTCCTTCTACCTGGCCTTTTTGTCCCTGGCGGTATTCACGGCCATAAAAAAACACCGCAACAACCGGTCGGGCTGGCTCGGTTCCCTTTTCGCCATGGCCGCCCCTTTCGTGTTCGAGACGGCGCGGCATCCGGACCACAGGCTGGCGGGCATGGCGCTGGCCGCCGCCGCCTACGCGGCGTATATAAATTCCGAGGATTTTGAGATTCCCGCCTGGAATGTGTGGGTCGGGATCTTTTTCGGCCTGGGGTTTTACGCGGATGCGAAGTTCTGGATGTACATGGCGCCTCTGGTCCCGTTCATGCTGAACGGCCTGCTGGGCCGTTTGTCCAGCGGTTCCATTATAGGCGGACTGCTGCCGGGCGCGGCTCTTTCGGCGCCGCTGTACCTCTGTCTGGGGGTGCTCGCCGGAATGAAATACACTTCGGGGATGGCGACCGCGGATTTCGCGACGCCCGGCTATAAGGTCTACCTGGCCGGCCTGGCCGGCGCGGCCGGGCTGCCCTTTTTCGCCCTGGGCGCGGCGGCCGTCGTCTGGATGTATTTTTCGGTCTTTATGCCGTATACCGCCAAGAAGATGGTGGCCGCGTGGAGCTGGGTTCCGCTGCTGATAAACTACTTCCTTTACGGCGGCAGGATCGAGAACACATATCCCGCCCTGATCCCGCTGTGCATAGCGGCCGCGGTCATGCTGCCCGGCAGGCCGCGGAAATATTTCATGGTCCTGGCCGCCGCGGTCCTGGTGGTAAATCAGTCGGGCCGGGTGCCGCCGCTGCATATAAAGGGCATAAGAGCGGTCGGCAGCGCCGGGCCCGCCGCCGCGCGAGACGAGGCGCGGGAGCTGATGAAGGCGCTTAAATCCCGGGCTTCGGCCGGCGGGGTTTATTCCGCCGCGCTGGTGGGAGAGGACGAGCGCTTCAGCCACATCAGCCTGAATTATCTTTCGGACCATCTCGGCGGTCCGAAAATAAAGTTCGCGGTTTATAAGCCGGACATGATAGGCCTGGCCGATTTCGTGGTTTACCGGTCGGCGGCTTTTAAAGCGGAACGGCGCGACGCGTCCTCCGCGCCGGCGCGCGAGCTTTCCCGCCCCTGGTTCGCCGCCTCCTTTTCGCAGGCGGCCGCTTTCGATCTCGCCGATACCACCCGGCTTGTGCTTTACGAAAAGAACTCCCGGGCGGCGGTCTCTTTAAAGGAGGGGAAACACCGCCTGAAGAATATGACTTTGGGGGACATGGCGATAGAAGAGGGGGTCCTGACCCTTTCCGGCCTGGACCCGGCCAGGGGAGTTTACTCCCGGGCTTCCTTCTTTTCCCCGTATGTGATCATCCGGGGCTTCGATATTTACGGGCTTGAGCTTGAGATGCAGGATTTTTCCTGCATCTCGGAAAGCGGAACGCCTTTCGACATGCGCATAACCGGCGCCGGGAAAGTAAGGATAGTGTCCGCCAGGGCCACGAATTATTCGTTCGAGCGGTATCTGACGGATAACTACGCGGGACTTGAGAATATCGAGGTGAAGATAGACGGTTCGCTGAGGGCGCTGGGCCGCAGGAACGGCAAGGCTGTTTTCGGAAAGTTTTCCATGGCCGCGCGCTCGCCGGTGCTGACCCTCACGCTCGAGGATTTCATGTACGACTGGCTTACTATGCCCGGTTTTATGACCGGCATCGTAAAGTTCAAATACGATCTTTCCCTGCTTTTCCCGAACATCGAATTCGGAAAGACGACGCTTATGGGGGAGGTACTGGAAATATCCTGATGAAGACCATGACACCGGACCGCGCCCTTGCCGCAATACTGACACTGGCCTGCTGCTGTTTCGCTTCGTTTTCCGGCTGCGTGCCTATGCCGGAGGACGCTCTCAGGGAGATGAAGACCGCCGCGGCCGATGAACCTCCCTACAAGGGTCTCGACCCCGGCCACAAGACATATGAGACGGCGCATTTCCTGGTGAAAGCCTATACCACCGAGACCGCCGTGGCGCAGTCCGTGATCTGCGAGCAGAACTACGCGCGCCTCATGAACGACCTCGGACTTTATTCCTTCGCCCCGGCCAGGCCGTACAATGTGGTGGTTTACAGGAACGCGGAGGAGTTCGCCAGGCAGACCGGCCAGCCGCGCTGGTCCGGGGGCCTGGCTTACGGCAACGCGATACTTATCTATGAGTCCGAGAGTTCGGCGGCCGTGCTGGCCCACGAAATGACGCATCTGATCTTCAACGAATTCATGGGAATGGCGAATACGGCCGATTTAAAATGGGTCAACGAGGGGGTGGCGGTCTACGAGGAGACCAGGGCCTCGGTCCCGTCCAGGACCGCCTACAGCCGCCGCATGGCCGAACTGGTCGCCGTGAATCCCATCCCTTTTTCACAGATGCTGGTTTTGTCGCCGCAGACCCTTTCCGAGTCCGCGCCCCAGCCGGAGAACGGCGCGGTTCAGGCGCCCCAGGATGCCGCCGGCAGGAATCTGATGGTCGAGCGCTGGTATGCGCAGGCGGGTTCCGTGGCCTCCTTTATGATCTCCGAAGGAGGGTCGCTGGGTTTTTCCATTTTCATAACGCGGCTTAAGGCCGGAGATACCGTGGATTCGGCGGTAAATGCGGCCTTTCCCGGTCTCTGGCGGAATCTGGGCGATCTTGAAAAAGCCTGGCTGCTGCATATCAAGGGATAAGGGGAAACTGCGAAGGTTGGAAGGTTAGAGGATTAGAAGGTTGGTATAAAGAGCGCCGAGTTTTAGAGGGTTGGAAGGCCGGAGGATCGATGTTGTAATTTGTGCTGTTGCCAACCTTCAAACCCTCCAAACTTCCAACCCTCGAGAAGATCGTTCCATGTCCGATAACGGGAGTAATTTAAAAAGAGCGGTTATTCCCCTGGAAGGGCTGCATTGCGCCGCGTGCGCGGCCCGCGTTGACGCGGGTCTCTCCTCTCTTCCCGGCGTGCTGAGCTGCGCCGTCCACCTCCCCTCCCGCACCGCTTTTATCGCCTACGATCCTTCGTCCGTCGATATCCCGGCTATAACCGCGAAGATAGACGCGCTGGGCTATAAGGCCCTGGCCGTTTCCGACTCTCCGTCGGGAACGGTAAAAATAGCGGCCGCGGAGCTGGAGCGGGAAAAGTATCATTTTCTTAAAAAATTCGCCGCCTCCCTTTCCGTGACGGGTTTTCTGATGCTGGGCGGTTTTTTCGATTTTTCTTCTTATACCATGATGCTGGCCGCGGCTTTCGCCTGGGGCTGGTGCGGTTCCCATTTTCATTCCGGTCTGCTTCGTTCGCTCAGGGCCCGGTCCGCGGATATGAACACTCTGGTGTCGCTCAGCACGAGCGCCACTTTCTTTTACGGCGTGTTCATCACGCTGTTCCCGTCCGCGATGTCCATGTCCTACCACGCGCAATGGCACGAGACGGCCATGCTGGTGACCTTCATCAATTTCGGCCGCTGGCTGGAGGCCCGTTCCAGAAGCAAGGCCGCCGACGCCGTGACGCGGCTTTTCAGGATAGCGCCTAAATTCGCCCGCAGGATAAAGGACGGGAAAGAAGAGCAGCTCCCGGCCGGCGAGATAAAACCAGGCGATATAATCGCCCTTCGCCCCGGAGATCAGGTCCCGGTGGACGGGGAGATCCTGAGCGGTTTTTCGGCTCTGGACGAGGCCCTGCTCACGGGCGAGGCGCGGCCTCAGGAAAAAGGGCCGGGTTCGAAGATCTACGCCGGAACCATAAACAAGGCAGGCGCCCTGGAGTTCTCCGCCACCGGGGTCGGAGAGGATATGGTGCTGATGAAGATCCTCAAGGCGGTGGAGGAGAGCCAGGCCGCTAAGAGCGCGGTGCAGCGCCTGGTGGACCGCATCTCCGCCTGGTTCGTTCCCGCCGTGATCCTGGCGGCCCTGGTTACGCTGGGCTTCTGGCTTTATTATACCGACGCCACCCGCGCCGTTAACGCTTTCGCCGCCGTGCTTGCCGTGGCCTGCCCCTGCGCCATGGGCCTGGCGGTGCCGATGGCCTTGGCCGTGGGGTTTGGCCGGGCCGCGGGCTTGGGCATATTGATAAATAACGGAGATGTTCTTGAGCGCGTATCCAAGGTGGATGTCGTGATCTTCGATAAAACGGGCACTATGACGGAAGGCCGGCTCAGCATCTCCCGTCTGCGGCCCTGGAAGATAAAGGAAGAGGAGTTCCTCTCCCTTCTTCTCAGCGCGGAGTCCAAGTCCGAGCATCCTTTCGCGGAAGCGGTGCGCGCTTACGCCGGGGACCGCGGTACGCTTTCCGGGACGCCTTCCGCGGTGGAGGCCGTTCCGGGAAAGGGAATAGCGGCGCGTCTTGGAGAGCGGGAAATAAAGGCCGGCAGCCCCAAGTGGTTCGCCGAGCAGAATATAGCCGTCCCGGAAAGCGTGGCGGAGGAACTCTCGGATTCGGCCGGCTCCGTTCTTCTGCTGGCCGATTCCGGCGTATTCGCCGGCTATGCGGAACTTTCCGATTCCATGCGTCCGGAGACGCCGGGGCTTATCAGGGAACTGGCCGGAATGGACATTCTCCCCGTTATAGCTTCCGGGGACCGCCGGGAGGCCGTAGAGGCGGCCGCCAAGGCTCTGGGGATCCGGGAATTTTACTCCGAGGTTTTTCCGGAGGAAAAGCGCCAGATAGTCCTGCGGTATAAGGCTCTGGGGATGAAGGTTGCGGTGGTGGGGGACGGGTTCAACGACGCCGCCGCGCTGGCCGAGGCGGATATCGGCATAGCCCTCCGTTCCGGTACGGATATCGCGGTCAACGCCAGCGATATAACGCTTATGAGCGGAGGGATCTCCGGCGTCGCTTTGGCCGTTCGTCTCTCGAAGGCGATACGCAGGGTGATCGTAGAGAACCTGGCCTGGGCTTTCGCGTATAATATATTTTTGATACCCCTGGCGGCCGGGGCTTTCTACCCGGTTTTCGGGGTGGTGCTTCCGCCATATTTCGCCGGCGCGGCCATGGCTTTAAGTTCCGTTTCCGTGGTCATGAACTCGGCCAGGTTGAAAAAGATGAGGTTATAGCTATGAAAGAAAAGAGAACCGCGACGGGATATACGGCCGCGCACGCGGAGTCCGGCGGGAAGCTGGAGCTGCCGGAGATCGAGACCTGGGAAAACCAGTACAGGCGGCCCTATACGATACGCATAGTCCATCCGGAGTTCACTTCGGTCTGCCCGAAGACGGGGCTGCCGGATTTCGGGGTCATCACGGTCGAGTATGTGCCGGGCAGGTTGTGCCTGGAGCTGAAGTCGATAAAGTATTATTTTCTGCAATACCGCGACAAGGGCGTTTTCATGGAGAATTCCGTGAACCGGATCCTGGACGATGTGGTGCGGGCGGTGAAGCCGGTAAGCTGCACGGTGACGGGGGTGTTTACGCCGCGCGGCGGCATCCGTTCGGAGATAATCGCGGAGTACAAGCGGAAGAGAAAATAGGTGCGGGTGAGTTCATGGGTCCTGTCGGCAAACCGGTTCGGCAGGCACGGGTCCTCCAGCGCGTCGGCCCTCTCTCACTCGGCCTCCTGTATGCCAGGGTCGGCCTCCGTGAAGGCCTGCCTCACCCGGTTTGCCGCCACCCATTCCATTGTGATCTAAAATTATTGCCGACATTGCCAGTCTTGCTCAACTGCCGTTGATTATCTCCGAACTTGGTGAAAAATGATATGAAAAAGCGGAGAATAAGGAGTACTTTTTGATATAATAATTGTACTAAAGGCCCAGTTGGCGCAGCGGTAGCGCGTTCCCTTGACATGGGAAAGGTCATAGGTTCGATCCCTATACTGGGCACCAGTTTTTGAGTGACCGGTAACCAGCGCGGCCGGTGGCCGGTGATGAAGGAAAGGCCTTCGCCCGTCGCACCACGCTGCGCTGGTTGTTTTTTATGGAAGAAAAAATGAATAATTCGCTTGAGATGATGCGCCATTCCATGGCTCATGTGATGGCACAGGCCGTTACGGAGCTTTTTCCCGGCACCAGGCTCGCCATAGGCCCGGCCATAGACAACGGCTTCTATTACGATTTCGACTCGGAGCATCATTTCGTGCCGGAAGACCTGCCTAAGATAGAAAAGAAGATGAAGCATATCATAGCGCAGGCCCAGAAATTCGAGCGCGTCGAATTATCGAGAGAGCAGGCCCTTGCCCATTTCGGGGAGAAAGGGGAAAAATACAAGGTGGAGCTGATAACCGATCTGCCGGCCGGAGAGGTCATAAGCCTGTACCGCAACGGGCCGTTCGAGGACCTGTGCCGCGGACCCCACGTGGAGCATACCGGCCAGCTTAAGGCTTATAAGCTCACCGCCATCGCCGGCGCCTATTGGCGGGGCGACGAAAAGCGGCCTATGCTCCAGCGCATCTACGCCGTCGCTTTCGAGAAGAAAGAGGAATTGGACGCCTACCTGAAACAGCAGGAGGAGGCCTCTAAGCGCGATCACCGCAAGCTGGGCAGGCAGCTGGACCTTTACAGCATCAACGAGGTCGTGGGCCCGGGGCTGGTGCTCTGGCATCCCAACGGCGCGCGCGTCCGCCACGCTATCGAGACTTACTGGAAAGAAGAGCATTTCAAGGGCGGCTACGATCTCATCAACACGCCGCATATAGGCCGCGAGAATCTCTGGCAGACTTCCGGCCACCTGGGCTTCTACAAGGATTCCATGTACGCCCCGATGGACATAGACGGCATAAACTATTACGCCAAGCCCATGAACTGTCCGTTCCATATACAGATATACCAGAGCAACGCGCATTCCTACCGCGACCTCCCGCTCAGGTGGGCCGAGCTCGGCTCGGTGTACCGCTTCGAAAAGGCCGGGGTGCTTCACGGCCTTATGCGTGTCAGGGGCTTCACCCAGGACGACGCCCACATAATCTGCACGCCGGAACAGATAGAGGCGGAAACCGCCGAAGTGCTGCGCTTCAGCCTCAATATCTGGAAAACATTCGGTTTTACCGGCATCAAGGCCTATCTAGCCACGCGCCCCGCCGGCGCGGTGGGCGACCCCGCGCTTTGGGAAGAGGCCCAGAGGAGCCTCCTCTCGGCCGTGAAGAAGGAGGGCGTGGAGGTCGAGACGGACGAAGGCGGAGGAGCCTTCTATGGCCCGAAGATCGACCTCAAGGTGAAGGACACCCTGGGCCGCGAGTGGCAGATGACCACCATACAGTTCGACTTCAACATGCCGGAAAGGTTCAAAATGGAATATACCGGCGCCGACGGACAGCGCCACAGGCCGTACATGGTCCATCGGGCCCTGCTTGGTTCGCTGGAACGCTTCTTCGGCATACTGATAGAACATTACGCCGGGAACTTCCCGCTCTGGCTGGCTCCGGTGCAGGTCAAGGTCCTGAGCATCACCTCGCTGGAGGACTCCTACGCCGCGGAGGTGGCTGCGAAATTCAAGGCCGCCGGCCTGCGGACGGCCGTGGACCTCCGGTCGGACACCATTTCGTCCAAGGTCCGCGACGCCGCCTCGGAAAAGGTCCCGTACGCCGTCATCGTGGGCAAGAAAGAACAGGCGGAGGGAAAGCTCTCTCTGCGCCTGAGGGGCAACAAGAACCTCTACGGCCTGGACCAGTCCGAAGTCGTCGCGGCTCTGGTGAAAGAATCCGCCGAAAGGTCCCTGACCCCTTCGTATAATTGACCGGCGAAAAGTATTTTTTACTCGTTGGATGTGTTTCAGGAAGTTAATTGGAACTAATGCGGAGTTGGAACGGGTGATATCGGCCTGGCTTTTTCGACCCCGCAACGAAAGGTGAACAGAGTCCCGCTTCCCGCCTGCCTAGCAGGGGATGGGTGGAGTGAGGGAAGCGAAAAGGCCAGGCCGATAGCAGGACCCGTGAACCCGTAATCCGCGCCCGATAAACATCAGCTTCCGGAAAAATAATGAAAAAAATATTTTTCGCCCTGCTCCTGACCGCTCCCTGCCCCTCCTTCTCCGCCCCCGGCGCCTCGCAGCTGAGCGAGGACGAGGCCGCCTTCCAGAACCTCTCCGAATTGTACCGTTCCGCCACCGACCGCGGCGCGGTAATAGAATCTTTCGCCAAGTTCATAAAGAAATATCCGGACAGCCCCCGCGCCGCCGACGCCCGGTTCATGCAGGGCGAGGCATACATGATGAAGGGCATGGAACTGCTCCGCCAGGAGAAACTCTCCAAGATGTCGTCCGACGCCAGGGTCATGGCCGGCGTCAATCCGCTCGCGCTGGCCGAGGTGAATAACGCCGTGGACGCATACGCCAGGGTCATAAAGGACCACGCCAGGTCGGGGCTGGAGGCCTCCGCCCAGTATCGCATAGGCGAGGCCTATTTCAATATCGGCCTCTGGGACAAGGCCATAAGGGAATTCGCCAGGGTGGAGGACAAGTACCCCAACAGCTATATAGTGCCCGAAAGTCTGCTCGGGGTCATCTACGGTGAGATCGCCGCCAACCGTTTTCAGCCGGCCCAGTCCATCCTTTTTCATCTTGAAGAGACCTATGTCCCCTACTCCAAGGACCAGGCGGTGCTTTTCGCCAAGGCGGTCATGGAACTGAACCGCAAGAATTACGCCGCCGCGCAGAAACTGTTCTCGAAGCTGGATACCGCCCAGGCCCGGTTCTTCCTCGGCAAGGCCTACCTTTACGACGGCAAGACTTATATGGCGGCCGGAGCCTTCGAGAAGATGCTGAAGGATTTCCCGGATTCCCCGTACCGCGAGGAGGCCGAGTTCCTTACGGCCGATTCTTTTTTTTACGCCAGGGATTTCGACGGGGCGGTTATAAAGTACCAGGATTTCCTGAAAAAATATCCCTCCTCCAAACTGAAGACCGCGGCCGTATTCCGTATCGGGGCCTCCCAGTTCAACAAGAAGGACTACGCCAGCGCGCGGTCCAATTTCCAGGCCATCATAGACCGCAGCCCCAGGGACCCGTTCGCTCCGCTGGCGCAGTTCTTCATAGCCGAATCCTACCTGGAGAACAAGCAGATCCGGGACGCCCTTTTCGCCTATACCAAGATCACCGTGAATTACGCCCATTCCCCCGTGGCGCAGGCCGGCTATTATAAGCTGGCGTGGTGCCAGTATCTGCTGAACGATCATATGCAGGCCCAGCACGCGCTGGAGAACTTTCTCGCCCTTTACCCCTCGCATTCCCTGGCCAAGAACGCCTGGTATCTGAGCGGGGTGGTGAACCTGGCTCTCAAGCGCCCGCAGGACGCGCTGAGGGCGTTCCAGAGCGCGGTGGACATGTCGCCGTCCAGCGAGATAGCCGAGCAGTCGCTTTACATGATCCTGCGCACCGAGTACGAGCGGGCTAATTACAACAATATCCTGACCTCCTATCAGTTCATCTTCAAGCATCTTCCGCCGGCCGGCTCGAAGTGGCGGGCGCTCAGCCTTCTGTATGTCGCGGAGGCCTATATGGCCCTGAACCTGGTGGACGACGCGCGCAATATCTACAATACCGTCACCCGCATTTACCCGAACGATGTGGCGTCGCTGTACGCGCAGGAAGGGCTGGTCTGGTGTACGGCGCTGGCCGGGGAAAGCGACGCCTCGGTGAAGGCCGGGGAAAAGCTCAAAGCGCTTCAGGCCGCCTTCCCGGAGGAGAAAAAGGACGAAGGCGTCAATGTCCTGGCCATAGGCGACAGCTATTTCAACCGGAAGGATTTCGAAAAGGCCTTCCAGTTCTACGATAAGTTCGCTTCGGCCAACCCCGGCAGCGCGTACGCTCCGGCGGCGCTGTACCGCGCCGGGCTGGCGCTGTACCGACTGCGGTATTACACGCAGGCGGTGGAGCAATGGACCAGATTGTCCGCGAATTATCCCCAGGCTCCCGAGACCGAACTGGCCGATTTCCAGACGGCGGACACCTATTTCCGCGCCCAGAAATATTCCGAGGGCATAACCGCCTATAACGGGATAATTTCGAAATACCCGTCCGGCAAACAGCTGCCGCTCGCCTACCTCCGCGTGGCGCAGATCCATTACAACCTGAAGCAGGACCAGGCCGCGCTGGATCAGGCGAGGACCGTGATGAAGAATTTTCCGGACGCCGCCGAGGCTTTCGACGCTTTCGACCTGGCGGAGGTGGTTTTCGACCGCAATCCGGCCATGGACTTCAAGGCGTTCTTCCTGGGCGTCGCGGACTCCGAGCCGGCGACAAAATCCTCCGGCGAGGCGCTGTTCCGTTTAGGGCGCCGCCTTTTCGAAAAAAAGGAGCATTCCGCCGCCGTGGAGCATCTGAAGAAGTTCTGCGTGGAGTATATCGATCATCCTTCGGTGAAGGACGCGCAGTTCTATCTGGGGGAGGCGTATTTCCAGACCGGGAATATGGACGAGGCGGCCGCGGTCTTCGAGCGCTTCACGCTCAATTATCCCGACTCCAAGGAGAATCCGCTCGCGCTCTTCCGGCTGGGCAACGCCTACTACAACAAGAAGGAGTACGAGCCGGCCGCCAAGGCCTACGCCAAGCTCGCCGAATTCTACCCGGACAACGAATATATCAAGCCGGCGCTCTTTAATCTCGCCCTCTGTTATAAGAGCATCGGTTCCACCGACCGGGCGGAGGAGACCTACCGTAAATATTACGAGATGTCCTCCAAATCCGAGGAGGCGCTCGGCGCGTTGTGGGAGATGTTCAATATCCGGAAGACGCGGGGGGACCTGTCCGGCGCCATGAAGACGCTGAACGAGATCTACGGCGAATCGGAAGGAAAAGAGGACGCCCTGGAGGCCCTGTTCCAGATGGGCGAGGTGAATCTGGAGAACAACCTTCCGGACGAGGCGCGGGAGCACTGGGAACGCCTGGCTCAGCAGAAGCCCTCGAACAGCCCGTGGCGGCTGCAGGGACTGGTGAAACTCGGGGAGATCTACGAAAGCGAGCGGAATTATCCGGACGCCTCCCCCCTTTACCCCGATATCTCCCAGCACACC
>Ga0074195_1002947_pt1 | contig 17255 bp, 17 predicted proteins | sample EPASupsiteHSE623_FD_64525 | JGI IMG/M metagenome (GOLD analysis project Ga0074195, IMG submission 64525) | Bioremediated contaminated groundwater from EPA Superfund site, New Mexico - Sample HSE6-23 | ecosystem: Environmental > Aquatic > Deep subsurface > Groundwater > Contaminated ...
TCGATGTTCGGCTGGATGGGGTTGTCCGATTATGTGCGGGCCGAGTTCCTCAAGGGCCGCAACATGGAGTATGTCAAGGCGGCCAAGGCCCTGGGGGTGGGCAACCTGACCATCATGTCCAGGCATTTGTTGCCCAACAGCATGACCCCGGTGATCACCTTTCTCCCCTTCCGCATGTCCGGTGCGATCCTGGCCCTGACCAGCCTCGATTTTCTCGGACTCGGAGTGCCACCCTCGACCCCGAGTCTTGGCGAGCTGTTGGCCCAGGGCAAGGCCAATATCGAGGCCTGGTGGCTGTCGTTTTCAACCTTCGCGGTTCTGGTCGGCACCCTGGTGCTGCTCATCTTCATCGGCGAGGCCCTGCGGGAGGCGTTTGATCCCCGGAAATAAAAAAGGGACCGGAGCGCTGCTCCGATCCCTGGCGGGAGAATATGGCGGGAAGATTCACCGGTGATGGTGCAACTCATGCCGTAACTTGGCGAATTCCTCGCGAATGTGGGTCCGAAGTTCAGAAAGCTCGAAGTACAGCTCCTTGGCCGTGTAGGCAAACTGCGGCTCACGCTCCTGATCGCCGCTTGCCGCCGGCACAACCGGCATGATCGCGCTGGCCTGTCGCAGCCAGGCGGTGAATCGGCTGATGGCCTCCGGCAGGACGTCTGGCTGATGATCGTGCGTGGTTATAAGCTGCTCGTAGAGGTAGTTGACCAGTTTTTCCGTGGCCCCGTCATCTTTGGTGGGCAGCCGGACCAGCATGGTGACCACCGCATCGAGCAGTTGTACCAGCGACTGTTGCACGGCTGATAATTCCGTTTGTTTCAGGCCCGTGATCACGGCCGTGGATTCAGCGATGTTTTCGCGGGACGGGGTGCGGACCACGAGAGGTAGCAGGGCACCCAGTGCGGCGAGTTGAATCTCCGCCGGTTCAACCGGCGGCGGCTGCATATGTTCGCCAATGGTGGTTTCCAGGGCCAGGGTCAACTCGTCAACCACGGCGGCACTCGATTCGGTCTGCTCTTCTTGAGTATCGGCAAAGAAGTGGTCGAACGTTCCCGCGAACTCTTCGTCGCCCTGCCCCTTGTCCGCATCGATCGCCTCCTCCTCGGCAGGCTCCTGCCCGGCGAATCCAGCCAGGGCCGGTGCAATGCCGGGTTCCGCTTCAAGTTCCTCAAAACTCAGTTCCAGGGATGTTTCCAGCGCATCATGGGAGATGGTTTCAGGGAGCGGCTCCTCCGCGATTGGTTCCTCATCGGCATCCGTTCCGAAGAAGAAATCGAGTTTTTCCTCGATTTCATCCATGGGCGTGAAGTTCAGGGCCGCAACCTCCTCCTCTTCGGAAAAGCCATGCTCCTCCTCGCTGTCGGCAAGAGCAGCTTGAACGCTCTCCTCTTCATTGAAGAAGAGGGACTGTTCAATCGCCTCGGCCATGGTTTCCGAGGTGGGCACGGTCTCTTGAGGCGCCTCCTCGATATCGGCAAAGAAGCTGTCCAATTTGTTTTGAATTTCGAGAGAGTTCTCGCTGGTCCCCGCTTCTTCTCGCTCAAGGTCGAATTCAGACTGATCCAGTGGTTCCTCTGCACCACTCAGAGCCGCTTCAATGCCGTCCTGTTCACTTTCCGGGACGATGTCAGCAAGGGCGGCGACCGGTTCCTCTTCTTCATTGATCGCCATTTCCAACTCGGTCGAATCGAGTGCGGAAAAGGAAACAGCCGATTCGCCGTCGATCTCTGTCCCGGCAAAAAGGAAGTCCAACTGCTCGGCCAGATCGTTTTGGGTGGGAAGATCGAGGGCTTCAGCTTTCGCATCGAATCCGGAGGTTTCGTCGGTGTCGGAAAGAGCCGGAGCCAGTCCCCGCTTGCTGCTGAGCTGAGATTCGATAAAATTGTCAGCCAATTCGTCATCAACCGGTTGAATGGCATCGGGGGGAAGAATTTCATCGGGATATTGAACTTCGGCGGATTCCATGGCCGGCATGGCGTCGGTAGCAAAAAACGCATCGAATTCCGCCCCCAGTTCGTCGGTGGGTTCAGCCGCTGCCGGCGCATCCGCTGGCAGATCAATTTCCAATGCCACCTCCTGCGGAGAGGCGACAACAGCCGGTTCCGTTTCTGCGGGGGAAGCCGGAGCGGCAACCTGTTCCACTCCGGCAGGAAAGGCCATTTCCTCGACCACTTCGTCGATGCGCTGGTCGGCAGCAAGACCGCCCGGAGCGGCGATGAGCAGCTTGAGGTTGTTGAGACGATTGATTCGATCGACCAGAATATCTTGCATCTTGTCGTGTTCCAAGCGTTGCTCGCCGGTTTTCAGGACCTCATCCAGAGCCTCGTTGAAAGAATGAAGAAGGATGAATGCCTCTGGGTGCGCCTCCGCCCGTTCGTCAGCGATATACCTTCCCAGGGCCTGCAAACCCTGGATCAACACCAACGCCGGTTTGTTGTCCGTCACATGGGGCTGAAAATCAGCGATTTTTTCATTGAACTGCCGCAGGCTTTCATCGGTCACTTCCCAATCAAGGCTGAGAATGGCGGCTCTCAGTTGTTTGGACACCTCCGATTCCGGACGAGCGTTGGTTGTTGTTTCGAGGACCTCGCTTGGTGCATTCTTCGTATCGGAGACGGCGAGCGGCTCTGTCTCGCTTTGATTGATCTGGTACTGCAGAATTTTAAATTTGCGGACATCTGCCTTCAGCAGCTGCGTAATTTCTTCACCGGTGATGTGTTCCGAGGAGATAATTTTTTCGAAATTATAGAAGAATGTTAGGAGCAGTTTGATGGAATTTGGGTGGGCGTATGCACCTTTTGTGCGAATATAATTGCCAATTTTACTCAATCCCTGCAAATAGACCTCGGCTACTTTGTCGCCCTGCCACATGGGCTGCAAGTTGTCCAGTTCATCGTCCAGTTCCTGGAGGATTTCGTCGTTGATCTCCCAGTCAAGAGAAAGGATAATAGATTTGAGCCGTGTCAACGGTGAGGATTCTTCACTGGTGAATTCAAAAAGATCGACATCTTGCGTGTCAAAAGACTCGTTGGCGAAAAGTGTCAGATCTTCAAATTCATCGATTGAAGAAATGTGGTCACGCTGCGTTTTTTTCATAGAGCGACTCTGATGTTGGCCTCCATGAGGCCTCATCCATTACATAAGTTTTTTCTGGATGGAAATGACTGTGGACGAAATAATTTTCTTTAACGTTTCTGGTACGTTATATCCTGTGAGGGCGCTTGCCTCAAAGGTGGGCACCTTGAGTTTGCTGTTCAGGTCCTTGTCAAGAACAGAAATCGGCAGGACGGGAATGCCCTGATTCCTCAGGTCGACCTTGTTGTATTGCAGCACCAGAGGAATCTTGAAGATGGACTCCTTGTACCCCATGAGGTTTTCGTGGAGCTGATTCAGCGAACGGATATTTTTTTCCCGCATCTGTTCCTGCGCATCGGCTACAAAGACAATGCCGTCAACGCCTTTGAGCACCAGTTTTCTGGTCGCGTTGTATTTGACCTGACCCGGGACGGTATACAGTTGAATTTTCAGGTCGTATCCCTTGATCTGTCCCATGTTGAAAGGCAGAAAGTCAAAGAATAAGGTCCGGTCTCCGTGGGTCTTCAAGCTGACCATTTCCGACTGAATCTGTTTGGAGAACTTCCTGTTGATATATTCAAGGTTGGTGGTCTTGCCGCCACGGCCAGGGCCGTAGTAGACAATTTTCACCTGAACGATTTTTTCCCTGAGGTTGATAAAGCTCACAATACTCTCCCGCGGCCTTGAGCTGATTGCTAATGATTCAAGAACAACGCATGTCAGAAGCCATAGATCGAAGGAATCAGTTAGCTGCGGGACCAGATTTTCTTTATGCGTTCAATGGTTTCCACCACATTGAGCCGGAGAAACCCCAGAGAGATGCTTTTACCGAACATGGTGATAAGGAGCAGTTCGTCATCGATTTTAGAAAAATGAATATTGCATTCCGAGCCTTTGTGGAACAACAAGGAAAATTCCTGCTCCCCGACGAGTTTGGCCATGGCGTCAACAGTGGCGAAGTTGCCGGCTGCCAGGGCGGCGAACGAGTAGACATCGTATTTCGATGTCCCGTTGTCCTTGGCGGTGATGATATTGCCGGCCATGTCAATAATGATAACGCAGTCGACGCCAATTTTTATGAGCTTTTCAGTCAGGATTTCGTCAATTTTTTCTAATTGTTCCTGACTAACAACTCCATAGTTCATAATGCTACCTCGTACACGTTCAGATAAGTTGTTCTGGAAAAGCTCATTTTGCCGAGTTGATTGAGGGAAAAACATTTTCCCGAAAAGAGGTGGGACATTGAAGATGTTCGTCTTAAAAAGATGAATTTTTTCAATGGGATCTTTGTTTATTCTTTTCAATTGAAAAAAGTATACGCCAGAAAATTATATATATGAAGCGGTTTTTTCTCCTGCTCTTCTTTTTTAATCCGTGTTGCAAAGGGGGGGCGGCGGAATTTCGGTTCCTTATGTTTTGGTTCGCGCGGCTGTTCCCTTGGTTATTTTGTATTTGTTGTTCACGGCGTACACAAAGGCCAAAACCTCTGCGATCGTTTGGTACAATTCGGCCGGGATTTGGTCGCCGATTGGAATTTTCGCCAGCAGTTCGACCAGATCGGGATCCGCTTTGATGTGCACTCCCGCCGCCGCGGCCGTGGCGATGATCTTTTCGGCAACAAGGTTGGAGCCGCTGGCCACAACTTTGGGGGCCGCGGCTTTTTGGGGATCATACAGCAGGGCGACAGCCCGCTTCCGGGAGTGGTGTTCTTCAGCCATCAAGCCTCCTCTTGGCCCAGGGTTCAGGCCCTGGTATCGATCATCCCGGCGCCGCTGTTCATGATCCTCGCCAGCAATGTTCGAACCGGTTCTTGTGCGCCAACAAGGAACTGGACCGATTCCAGGTTGCCGGTCGTGATCCATTGCTGTAACTCCTCACGGAACCCGGCGACAAATTTCGATTTTTCCGCGTTTTCCGTCAAGAACCTCAGGGTAACCCGGTCTTCTTGCCGGTGAATATCGATCTGGACGTTGCCGAGTCCTTCGAGTTGCAGATGCAGGGCAATGGTCTGTTCGGCTGGGTCGGCTTGATCCCGCGTTGTCTCCTGCTGCTTTCCGGAACGGTCGGAATCGACCAGTAGATAGCCCTGTTGGAGGAAAGAGAACGGTAAGGGGAGAAAGGAGAGCGATTCGTTGGCCAGCCGCATCTGCAGCAACTGATACAGTTCCAAGGTTTGCACGAGCTGATCAGGGGAGACGGTACTTTTCTCTGCCGTTCCAAATTGTTGCGACAATTCAAGCAAGGCAAACTTCAGGGTGCGGGCAGCTTCTTCCGGTTTATTGTCAGCCAGTAGGTGTTCCATGGTGATTCCCAGACGGTTGAGGTACTCCCCCATGTGGGCGCCAGCCTTTTGCTGGTTGAAGAGGGTAGAGTATCCGCTCTCTGTTTGAATCAAAAAAGCAAGCAGTTGCCGCAACGGATGTTCTGCCGGAAGGGTGAGGTAGTGTTGCTCTAGCGAGAGCAACTGCGTTAGGGGGGCGGTGAGTGTCGATGCCTGCGGCATCATCTTACCCTGCAACGCCAGGACTGCTCCGGATTCTCCTGCACCCGCCGCGACAGGCGCGGATGCCGGTGGGCCAGTCGATGGTGACAGCACTTCCGGCTCCTGCCAGCCAGCCCCTTGCGCAAAGAGCCCGGCAAGGCGCGCGGCCTGTTCCGCCGTATTTGCCGGAATGGCGGGGGATTGAGCAAGCTGCAGCAGCAGTCCGCTTATTTCCTGATGAGGCAGCCGGAAGGCTTGATCAGGTGGAGTGGTTGCGGCCGATGTCATCAACTTGATGAGCAGGCCGGTTGTGGCGGATACGGGCACAACCCCATGCGATCCGGCCTCTCCCTGAGCGGCTGAATAAAACTGGAGCGTTTCCTGCGCGGTTGGGCTGAGTTGCGACATCAGGCGAGGATCTCCGGCAAGTGCCGTTACTTCAGGTATCAAGAGAGACTGTTGTCCCAGCAGGGGGAGTGCATTGCTCAGCCAGCGATTCAGCGGATCGGTGCCGATAATCTGCAACTCCATTCGCGGCGTCAGCGAGGCGACCTGGAGGTTGAGTTTTTGCCCCACCTGCAGGGGCGCGGTCGACTCCGCCGATATCTGCTGGCCGTTAATTTCGACGGTGAAGTGATTGGCTTCGCCTTTGGCGCTGATCACACCGTGGAGCAGTTGGCCCTGGGAAAAGGGGAGACGCTGGTGGTGTTCACCGGTGAGGCTTGCGGGAAGGAGGGCTTTTATTTCGGTAATCAGGGTCAGCGGTTCCACAGCAATCCCCCGTGTGCTGGCGGCTTGTTTCTTGTATTGGCCAACGGTCTTGATCGAATAAGGGGGGCGCCACTCCCGGGTTTTTCGCACATCTCCAGCCGAACAATCTTGGCGGCCCGGCTAGGAGGTGTGCACATTCTCCCGGAGTTGGCGGCGTTGTTCCTGCAGGCAACAGGCTATGATCAGGTCTCTCGTTTTCGTCGAGACATTTTCGAAGTGAAAGGCGACCTGAAACCGGTTTTTACGAATTCTGTATGTGCGAACCACGTTTGCCAGGCAGACAAGAGGCGTTGTTTCGTCCGGCATGGTCATGACCAGCTGAATGCGATGACTGCTCGGAGGTTTTTCCGCAAAGAGGGCCAGAACCCCGCTGCCGCTCAAGTCAAGCGTGGTGCCGGCCATCTTCCAGGAACATGTTATTATCTCCTTGGCGGCGGCAATATAACTGGCTTGGATGGGCATGCTGATCGAAACCCGAAAATAATCGCGCAACGATTCCGGTGCGACAGGTTCCCTTGCGGTGAAGCGCAGACGCCGATCCCCCACGACGCCATCAAGCCGGGCGATCAGATTGACCGTTAAACCGTTGTGCTCGACAGCCAGGTTGCAGTCGGCGCCGATTTTAAGATCACCGGGCTCCCAGGAATTGGGCGGAAAAACAAGCTCAACGGTGGGGGATTCTCGTTTAATGAAGAGAGCCCGGCAGCGGATATTCTCTTCATGGTTTCCAGGGAGATCGATAATTGTGGAGGCATTATCGCCCAGGTTCTCTAAAATCTCATTAATTCTTGCCACGGTGCAATCACAGTTTTACGTTGGAAACAAGACGATGAATATGCCGCTCATTCATGAGACGTTGATGCCTTCCAGCCGTACCCGCATGCGTAGATACCTTCGTTGCAGTTCGAAGCAGCAGGCCATGATTTTGTCCTGGCTTTCGGAATCGATCATGTCAAAATGCAAGGCTGTATGATACAGGCGTTCCTCGATTTTCCGGCAGCGAACGACGTGTCCGATGGCGATGATCGTTTCCATGTTCTGGGTGGGGAGCGTCAGCTCGATTTTGACCTTCGTTGCTATTTCCAGCGGTTCGGTGAAACTGCACAGCAGGCCACTTCCGCTCAGGTCGACGGTGTCGCCGAAAAGCTGCCAGTCACCCGTTTCCAGGTCAGCGCCCTCCGGGGCAACCGATGAGGCGACTACCTTGGTGGATGCATCAACTCTGAAATAGTCGCGGGCATGCGTATGGGTGACGGTTTCCCGGGCAAGGAGTTCCAGCGTCGACGGATCCTTGATGGCGCTGATCGTCGCGGCAACAGCGATGGTCTGATTGATGAAGTCAAACATCACCATGCAGGTTCTGCCGGTGTCCACCTGGTCGACCGGCAGGGTGCCGCCGGGGAAGGAGAGGGTGAAACCAGGCGGTTCCCCCTTTCCGAAAAAACAGTGCAGCCGTATTTTTTCAGACAGACCCAGAAGGGGAACCGTAGCGCGCACCGCCATCCCTTCTTTGATGGCATGGAAGAAACTCGGCAATAATGGCAAGGTGTTACCTTCTCTCAGGTTGAAAAAACAGTGTTTTTTCTAGATTGCCATATGCACAAGGAGAAAGGAAGGAAATTTTGGACAACGATGGGAAAAGAATAAAAAAATGGCAGGAGGGTGAGTGGGCGGTGCGCGGTTTGCCGCACCAGCCGCGACGGTCAGCCGGAGGAAGTAATGCGCCCCCCTGTCTGTACGGAACCAGGCCTATACCCTTGCAGCATTGAGTTCCCTTTCTTCAAGGTGTGCAACTCATTGCGCTGCACCGCCATGATGCTGTTGATGTGCGGCAAAAGCCGTTGGTTGCGCTTGTGGATGCATTGCATGAGCCGCAGCCATTCCTTGGTTGCGGCACTTTCTCCCAGCGCTGTTCCAACCCGCAAGAGGGCAAGAAGGTCGCTGTCGTTAGGTTTGACCTCTGTTTGTGCCTGGTTGAGGCGCGCGCACAATGCCGGCAGGGCGGCCAGATCGTTTTTCTGAACAGCCTGTTCTATTTCCAGGCTCAACTGGTTGATGTGCCGGTACTGGATCACGGTCTGTTCGATCAGGGTGAGTGCTTCCATCTCACATTGCCGCTGCCAGTGGTCTGTAGTTCATGGCATTGGCTGCGGGGGAACTGACGCCCGCAGCCTCTTGCAGTTCTTTTTTATTGATGTCAATGGCCTGGGCCCAGGTGGCCCGCAGATCAGACAGCAGCTTTTTCACCTCGATCAGCGGCGCGGTATCGTTTTTCAGGTTCGCTTCCAGCATACGGCTTTGCATGTAACCATAGAGAGCGTCGAGATCTTCCGCCAGCTTGGCGTCTTGGCCATGGTCCAGGGTGGCGGCGAATTCGGAGACAATGGCCGATGTCTTGTTGATGTAATAGGCCCGTTTGTCGATCAGGCCGTTTTCGATGGCCTGGATACCCAGCGAGATGAAACGGATGGCGCCGTCATAGAGCATCAGCATCAACTGTTCCGGCGAAGCGGAATTGACCGTGTTGACCAGGTATTGGTTGGTATATCCGTTCATCAGTTGCTCCTGTAGTTCATGATATTGCTGATCGCGTCCATTTGCTGGGTCAGGTAGGAGGATTGGGCATTGAGGCCGCTGACCAAGGATTCCATGGCGCTGAATTGTACCTCCATGGTTTTCTGGCGTTGTTCGAGCCGCGCCTCCATGGAGGTGATCCGGTTGTCGATCCGTTTGAGATTGCTGTTGATGCTGTCCTTGCGTCCTTTCAGCATGCCCGAAGAGGTGTTGGTCATGGAACCCAAATAGTCCTGAAATTTTTTGGCGAGTCCTGTTTTCTCCCCTTCGCCGGCCAAGAGACTGACCACGCTGCCGAGATTGGTGTCGATCGCCTTGGAAAGGACTGCATCATCGACGGTGATCGTTCCGTCTTTTTGGGTTTCAAAGCCCAGTTGCGAAAGGGTTGCGAAAATGCCCGAGTTGGCAAAAGGTTCGGTCAGCATGCCCTGCAACCGCCGTTTGATCGTGCCGATGCCGGAATCGCCGCCCAGCACGCCGCCGCCCTTGCCATCGATCACCGATTGGCCGGTGATGAAGCTGACCACCTCATTATAGCCCTTGGCAAAGGCCTGGATGGTTGCCTTGATGCTGTTTTTGTCCAGGCTGATGGTGAGCGACGTGGTCTTGCCGGTCTCGGCCTGCAGCAGATCGAGGGTCACGCCGGGGATGGCCTCGGTCAGGGTGTTGGAGTCGCTGTAGATATCCACCGTGTCCACCTTGATGTGGGCTTGGCTCGCCATTTGAACCGGCGGATTGGTGACGGGGTCGCCGGTCACCGGATCAACAACCCCATCCACGTTGAAAATGCCAAGATTGTCCGTTCCGCCTGTCAAGCCTCTGCCATCGAGCGAAAAAGTCTGGCCCACATTCTTTCCGGCGAGGATGAGACGATAGGGCGTGCCGCTGCCGTCATTGATGAGGGCGGCAGACACCCCGAGGTCCGCCCCGTTGATCGCCTTCATGATCCCTTCGAGCGAATTGTTCTCGGCGGTGATGTCGATGGTGTGGCTGGTGCCGTCCACGGTCAGGTTCAAGGTCCCGGTGCCGAAACTGGGACTGGTTTTACTGGCAAAACCGGTTGCGGAAACCGACTTCTGCACCTGGGCCAGGGATATCACTTCCACCTGATAGCTGGTTCCAGCCAGCGCTTCGCTGGACACCGTGGCGGAGAGATAATCCTTGGAGCTCTGTTTCACGGCGCGGGTGAGCAGGGTGTCGGCATCGCCCAGGTTTTTAATGGCATCCGAGAAGGATTTGAGCTTGGCGTCCAACTGGGTGAAGGCGGCCAGCCGGTTGTTGAGCCAGGTTTTGTCTGCTTCCAGCCGGGTGATTGGAGTCCGCTCGGCATTCATCAATTGCTCGATAATGCTGCTGGTATCCAGCCCTGTGGCGAGGCCGCCGAATTGAATGGTCATGGCTCGAGTCTCCGCTGTTGCAAGTCAGGCGACGTTGTTGACAAGGTTGCCCGTCAGTTCCTTCAAATGTTTGCTCAGGTTGATGAGTTCTTCCGGCGGAATCTGCCGTATCACTTCATCGGTCTCGCTGTCGACAATCTTTACGATCAAATCCTCGGTGCCGCCGTCTCGTTCAAAGCGGACGCTGTACAAACCGTCTTCGGTGATGGCTTTGATCTGGCTGAGCAGCTCTTCCGGCGGTAATTTGTTTTCCTGGGGGGTGGACTGCGGTTGCTGCTGGCTGTCCTGCCGTTTGCGCTCCACCTGCTGGGCTGGTTCGTTGATTCGGGGCGGACTCAGATTGGCCGCGCCCATGGCCTCGATAGTCATCTGCTGACCTCCGTGTCAAGAAAAGAAAATACAGATCCCGAGGAGACCGGAACCGGTCTCCTCGGGGAAAAAAGGGCTTACTGGAGCAGGCTCAGGGCCAGCTGCGGGGTCTGGTTGGCCTGGGCCAGGATCGAGACACCGGCCTGCTGCAGGATGTTCTGCTTGGTCATGTTCGAGGTTTCCTGGGCGATGTCCGCATCCAGGATCCGCGACCGGGCCGAGGAAAGATTCTCGGAAACATTCTGCAGATTGGCGATGGTGGACTCGAACCGGTTCTGGACGGCACCGAGGGAACCCCGGGAGCTGTCGACGGTGGCAAGGGCAGCATCAACAGCCAGGATGGAAGCGTTGGCTTTATCAACGTCCGTGATCTTAAGGGTTGCTATCGAGTCGGTGGTGCTAACAGTAAGCAATGAGCTGTTAAATCCCATGATATTGCCACTGTCAACGATGTCTACATTGGAGCTTGACTGTAAAGTAACTTTTCCGGAAAAAGTAGCCTTGTATGCTGAGTCGGTTTCAGCAACAGTTGGGTTTGAAAATACACTAGTCCAGCTTGAGTTTGCATTTGCTACTTGTGTAAAATCAGAGGACTCATCAATTATGATATCCCTTCCATCAGTAGCTTGCAGTTCCAGGTTTCCGGCGCTGTTTTTCGTTGCGATAACGCCAGTGTCTGCTGATTTTGAATTGATATTGGACACGATGGTGTCCATGCTAATAGTTGTGTCGACATTCGTGAATGATTGTGAAAATACCGTTTGGTTGTTGATTTTTAATGAGTAAGCAAGCGTATCGGCATCTGTGTCTAAATTTACATTTAGAAAAGTACCACCAGATTCAGCGGTAAATATCTGGGTATTGTCAGCGGTAGCCACAACTCCGCTTACGTTGCTGGCATTAATGGCCTGAGCTAGTGCATAGGCACTTCCACCAGTAAGGCCGGCGGTTGGTGCGGTGGCATAGGTTGCTGTCTTGGCAATAGCTGTATTGTTTATGGTGATATTACTACCCGTGGATGCGGCTCCACTCACACCTGCGTAAGTCGCGTTAGCAACGGTTACGTTGGTAGCTGTGGCGGGGGTGATGGTTCTGGTAGTGGCCCCTGCTTGATTTACTACTGATCCAATCTGGCTGGCCCGGGCACCATCAATGGTGAAAGAGATGCTCTGGTTCGCATTGGCGCCAACATGGAAGTTGGCCTGGGTAAAATTACCGTCCAACAGGGTTTTGCCGTTGAATTGGGTGGTGGTGGCAATACGATCCAACTCAGAGATCAACTGGTCGACCTCTGCCTGGAGGGATTGGCGGTCTGTGGAGGTGTTGGTGTCGTTGGCGGATTGGACGGCCAACTCACGCATGCGCTGCAGGATGTTGGTGGATTCCTGGAGCGCGCCTTCAGCGGTCTGCGCCAGGGAGATGCCGTCATTGGCGTTCCGGACGGCCTGGTTGAGGCCGCGGATTTGTGCGGTCATCCGGTCGGAAATAGCCAGACCGGCGGCGTCGTCCTTTGCAGAGTTGATCCGAAGACCACTTGAGAGACGCTGCATGGACTTTGCGAGGTTGGTTTGGGTTGCCCCGAGGTTGCGTTGAGCGTTGAGAGAAGCTACGTTTGTGTTGATTGAAAGTGCCATGATATTCCTCCATGAATATTGTTTGGCTTATCTTAGGTGGCATCCTTGCCGGTTGTGTTCCAAACGGTACAACAAATAGTGTGCGATGCTGGTGAGCTGTTTCCGCCGATCGGCGCCTCCTTTGTTCCTTTTTTGATTATCGGTTCAAGTCGATCAGGGAGTGTTCACCTGTCAGAACTGATTTCCCTTTACAATGCGTATCGAACCCGATCCGGAAAAACTTTAGCGTTTTTTTAAAAAATATTTTTCCCTGGTTCCCTGGTTCCCATGCGCCGCATGGGAACCCCCAGCTGATGCGCTGCATCCACAAGGCGATGGGCTACACCGTTCCCATGCAGCGCATGGGAACGAGAGCCCCCGCCGGGCGCTCATTGCCAATTGCCCGGGATGCAATATTCCTTTGGTTGCCTGGGGCGATCCGCCTCTTCCCAGAGCAGTCGGTCTTCGTAGCCATTGGCAAGAAATCTGTTTGTAATTTGCCGATAAGGCAATTTTCCATCTTCCCTTTCCGGGGCGTTCTCCTGGAGAATCGCGGAGACCGTTCTGTTGTATTGAAACATGACGATTTGCATGATGGGTTTCCCGTTCAATAAAAACGATCCGGGAACGAACAGCGTTCCCGGATCGCAAGGAGAGGTTACAATTTATTATCCCTGGAGCAGGCTCAGGGCTAACTGCGGGATTTGGTTGGCCTGGGTGAGAATGGACACGCCAGCCTGCTGGAGGATATTGGCCTTGGTCATTTCCGACGTCTCCTGGGCGATATCGGCGTCCATGATCCGCGATCGGGCCGCGGTCAGGTTTTCAGCCACATTCTGGAGGTTGGAAATGGTCGACTCGAAGCGGTTCTGAATGGCGCCGAGTTCGCCACGGCTGGAATCGACGCCGGCAATGGCCGCATCAACCCGCAGCAAGGCCTCATTTGCCCCTTCCAGCGTGGTGATATCGATGACATTGATACCCTTGGCCACATCAACATCAATCACGTAGGGGTCGCCAGCTGTGATACCTGTGTCATCGAATCCGAGGACATCGAAGGAGCCGCCGATACTGATGGCATCATTGCCGGTGAGGGCTATTGTTCCCCTTAAGGTTGATGTGCCTGACGCCGGGACGAAATCACCACTATTAACGGCAGTGACAGTTAAACCACCTGCTGTGGTTGACTCTCCGGACAGCTCGATATTTCTGCCATCAGCAGCGGAAAATTCAAGTTTTTGACTCGTTGCGTTGTATGAAGCGGTGACGCCGGTTGTGCCGGCCACATCATTTATCAGGCCTGCTAACTCGCTGGCCGAGAGAGTGCCGGGGACGACCGGCGTACCGGCGGTTGCAGGAGGTACGATTGCAGTGATGGCTACGCCATTTATGGTGAGTGAATACGAGGTCGTCGACGGAGAGGCTGTGTTCGCATTGGAGGCAACAACGCCACTTGCACCTAAGTCACCACTCATACCGCTGGTGGAGGCGGAAACGATCAGGCCGAAAATGCCGGCATCGTCGATGGCCGCCGCTTTGGCATAGGCGGAGTCGCCGGCGCGATAGGCGTCATCCGCAACCGCGAAGTTCGCACTGCTGGGCACGGCTATGGCATCGCCGTTGGTGCCGAGGGTGATGGTGATGTCCGTGGCATTGTCGCTGGTCACCGCATCTCCACTGGTTTCTTTTGCCAGGTGGCCAATACTATCCGCCCGGATGCCGCTGATACCAAAAGCGATGGTATCGCCGGCATTGGGGCCGACCTGGAACTGCTGGGTGGTGTACGATCCGTCAAGGATCGTCAGACCGTTGAAGGTGGTGGAGGTGGCGATCCGGTCTAATTCGAATTTCAGCTGGTTGATTTCAGCCTGCAGGGACTGCCGGTCGGAGGCGGAGTTGGTGGCATTGGCCGATTGGACCGCCAGTTCGCGGATGCGTTGCAGGATATTGGTCGATTCCTGCATGGCGCCTTCAGCCGTTTGGGCCAAAGAGATGCCGTCGTTGGCGTTGCGGGAGGCCTGATTGAGGCCGCGGATCTGGGAGGTCATCCGGTCGGAGATGGCGAGACCGGCGGCATCGTCCTTGGCGGAATTGATGCGGAGACCTGAGGAGAGCCGTTCCATCGAAGTGGCGAGATCGCCTTGGGAACGGGCTAAATTTCTTTGGGCGTTCAGGGACGCGACGTTTGTATTGATCGTTAAAGCCATGGTATCCTCCATGAATTTTCAGCCTCGGTCATCCACTGACGGACTCTTCGGCTCACGATACAAACGTAACTGCTCTCTCACTGCTCTCGCTGTACTGTCTCTCGAAACACTCTTCGGAGAGTTTGCCGCAAGGCTTAAGTGTTTTTTCCTGAAAAAAAGAAAAGACCGGCGAATTTCGCAATTCGGCGGTCTTGAGCTGGAAACCAATGTCATTCACTTAAGAAAAATTTCGTTGCCCCGTATCGTCACCCCGGCGAAGGCCGGGGTCCAGAACTGTTTGCAAAGACTGGATTCCGGCCTGCGCCGGAATGACGCCCAAGGGATACCGCATCATGGGGAAAAGGCTTAAGTGAACGACATTGAGTTGACCCCTCGTTCCCATGCGGGGCATGGGAACGTTTTTTCACTGCGATGCAGTGCCTGTGGCGGGATGGCGAGGCGTTGGTGCTGTTCGCGCCTTATGGATGCGGCGCATCTGGTAGAGGGTTCCCATGCGACGCATGGGAACCAGGGAAGAAGATGGACAGGACGGTTTATTTTTCTATCTGGGGCAGCGGCGTCCGGGTGTCGTAGCGGGGGTCCTCGAGGATGACCTGCAACCCCCTGTTACTTTCCGGCGCGTACAGAATGGGGCCGGAGAGATTGAGGGTGATTTCCTTGTCCTCGGAAATGGAGACGATCGTCAGCACAAAACATTCACTCTGGGCGCTGATGCCGAGTTTCAGACGCTCGTTGTCGTCCGGAACGACCATGTAATCGAGAAAAAAATTGGTGGGGTCGGTGACGACAAAGGCAAAGGCCGGATCGTCGACGCATTGAATCCAGAAGAGCGGCCCCTGTTTTTTATTCGGCATCACCAGGAAATTTTTCAGGTGATCCAGGCCCACCAATCCCTCCGGGAAGTTGAGAACATGGGACGGATCGTATTCGACTTCGCCAAAACGGGTCTGTATGGTCTTCATTTTTTCAACGTCCTGTCTGCAAGCTTGTCACTGAGGATATCCAGGTCGGTCATGTCCCAACCGGCCGCTGCATCGATATTTTCCTGACGAATGCGATCATAGACTTCCTGGCGGTAGATTTTGGTGTCCCGGGGCGCGTCGATGCCTATCCGGATGCCACCGCTCTTCATCTCGATAATCTTGATCGTGATATTGTCGCCGATGATAATACCTTCACCGGGTTTTCTGGTCAGCACCAGCATAATTACACCTGTGAAAAAACGGACCCGCGTCCGGGAGTGGAGAGGAAGAACACAATTGCTGCCCACAAGGAGAGGGACGTGCCCGTGGCAGCATTCTTTCATCAAGCAGTATTCAGTAAACGATCAAAAAAAGCAAGCGTTTTTAGTTGGTTGGCTGCTTAGATGAAGTCGAGGATGGAAAGTTGCGAAACCTTGGTGGTGACGCTCAGGGCTGCTTGAAAGGCGGTCTCCTGCTGGACGATGGCATTGAAGGCGTCGATGGCGTCGGCGTCTTCATAGCGGGAAAGAATCTGCTTGAGATCGATGCGCACCCCTTCCTGGTGATCCATCGCGGTTTCGACCCGGTTGGCCCGATTGCCGAGCTGGGAGCGAAGCCGCCGGTTCTGCTCGGCAGCGCCTTCGAGATTGTCAAGACTGGTCTGCATGTCCGCAGTATTAGAAGGGGGGCGGATGGCTTTTTCGGCAAACGCCAGTTCATTGAAGATATTGAACCTCCCTGGCTCGGGGTATTCCGGACCTGCTGCCGGAGGGGAAGCGGAGGGCCAGTCTTTGGTCCCGAAGAACAGATCGTTGCCGGTGAGGTTGACCTCCAGGTATTCACCGGTCGATATTTCCAGAGATGTCGGGTTTTCGTCGCCTACATACGAAACTGGCCATGTCGCGGGGATATTGGGATCAAAAAGCAACACATTAAAAGCCCCATTCTCGACAAAGGGTTTGGTGTCTTCGGCGTAACCGGCGAAGAGATACTTTCCATCCACCGTGCCGTTGGCCGCATCAAGGAGTTCCTGACGAAGATTCGCCAATTCATCGGCCAGCACCGTCCGGTCATCCGCATTCAGCGAGCCGTTGATGGCGTTGGTCATGATTTCCTTGGCCCGCTGCATGATATTTTCCACATGCTCGAGATGGCCATCGGTCGCCTGCATGATGTCGAGCGACTTGCCCATGGTTTCCAGGTAGCGGTCGACATTGGAAAGCTGTTTGCGGGTATTGAGCACCGGCCGGATCGAAGCAGGGTCGTCCGAGGGGGCATTGAGCTTTTTACCGGTGGCGCCGATCTTGCGGAGTTCCTCGAGTTGAGCGGACACATCGTTCAGGCGCGAGCCCAGCATCCGGTAGGTCGTTCCTTGCGTGGCTTTCATGGATTAGCTCTTCAGTTGAAGGAGGGCGGCCATCATTTCGTCGACCGTGGCCAGGAATTTGGCCGAGGATTCAAATCCGCGCTGATACTGGATCAGGTCGATCATCTCTTCCTCCAGGGAAACGCCGGAATACCCGTCCCGGAGGTTTTGCAATTGGATGGTCGCGTCTTTCGCCCCTGAGAGCGCCAGGTCGTTGCGGGCCGCCTCGATCCCGACCGTGGCCACCATCTGGCTGAAAAAATTGTCGAAGGTGTCGTTGGTGCCTGGAATTTTATAGGAGGTTTCGAGCTTCGCAATCGCCAGGACGTTTTCATTGTCACCGGGGGCCGCTCCGGAATTCGGGCCCGCAGCGGCGATGCGCCGGGAATCGGAAAAGGCGAGGGCGACCATGCGGCTGGGGACATCCGGAGGTGTTGTCGTG
>Ga0074195_1002948_pt1 | contig 17252 bp, 14 predicted proteins | sample EPASupsiteHSE623_FD_64525 | JGI IMG/M metagenome (GOLD analysis project Ga0074195, IMG submission 64525) | Bioremediated contaminated groundwater from EPA Superfund site, New Mexico - Sample HSE6-23 | ecosystem: Environmental > Aquatic > Deep subsurface > Groundwater > Contaminated ...
TTTACGCCTAAGGTAATGTTTATTGGCGAATTGGAGCGTAGCGGAAATCCCCGAAGGGAATTCCATACCGTTGGTATCCACTCAAAAAGAGATGAAGTTTAGTACGAAAATTATACACAACTAATTTGAAAACGTATGAAATGGAGTGAGGAAGCCTGGCGCGAGTGTGCACCTGTCTACGGGGAAATTTTGAAGTTGCCTTTTTTGAATGAATTGATGAACGGAATTTTGCCTCAGGAGAAATTTCTCTTCTATTTGCAGCAGGACGCGTTTTATCTGGCAGAATACGGGAGAATTTTGGCGGGGATTGCCGTAAAACTCGACCGGAAAGAATGGCGCGAAGATTTTCTGAAATTTTCGTCCGATACGGTTTCGGTAGAACAGGCGTTGCATCAGTATTACTTGAAGGGTGTGAATAAAGGAATTAAGCCCACACCAACCTGCACTCTTTACATAGGGCACATGTACAGCCAATTGGCCGGCGCTTCGACCGAAGAGGCATTGGCCGCGGTACTTCCATGTTTTTGGGTATATAAAAAAGTGGGCGATTACATTTTGGAGAACCAGACAAAAAATGAAAATCCGTATCAACCATGGATTGATACTTACGGAGGTGAAGATTTTGCCGGTGCTGTACAAAAAGCAACGGCCATCTGTGATGAAGCGGCAATAAATACAACTCCGGCACGTCGTGAATCAATGACCCGGGCTTTCAAACTATCCTTTAAAATGGAGTGGATGTTCTGGCACAGCGCCTGGATCATGGAACAATGGCCGGTATAACCGTAGCCAATTTATCTTCCCGGAAAGTTGAAACGAAGAACCATTTTCAAGAATAAAAAACAAAAAATGAACTATAAACGTGTATTAAGCATCGCCGGAAGCGATCCCAGCGGAGGTGCCGGTATTCAAGCTGATTTAAAAACCATTTCGGCATGTGGCTGCTTTGCCACGACAGCTGTAACCGCCATTGTTGATGAAAATACAGTGGGGGTTTTCGGGGTGCATCCGGTGCCGATCGATTATGTGAAAGGACAAATTAAGTCGGTGCTGGACGATATTGGCACCGATGCCATAAAAATAGGCATGTTACACTCCTCGGAACTAATTCGGGCTGTGAAAGATACTTTGCTCCCATATGGTATCCGGAATATTGTCCTGGACCCGGTAATGGTAGCAACATCGGGCGATAAGCTTTTACAGGACGAAGCCATTTCAACCCTGAAAAATGAGCTGATTCCCGCGACGAGGGTAATTACGCCTAATGTTCCGGAAGCAGAAATCCTTTCCGGAAGGAAAATTTCCCGCCAGGCTGATTTGCCGCTGGTGGTAAAATATTTGTCGTGTAACGGAACAGTATCGGTGCTTCTCAAAGCCGGTCATTTGACAGAAGACGAACTGGTGGATGTTTTTTACAATGCCGAAACAGATGAAATAATTGAGCTTCGTTCGCAACGAATTGCTACCCGGAATACGCACGGAACAGGTTGTACGTTTTCGTCGGCAGTTGCTTCGTTTCTGGCAAAGCAGTTACCGTTGAATGACGCCATTCGCAGTGCAAAAGACTACATCAATCGGGCAATTATTGAAGGTTCGGCATATGAAATCGGGAAAGGACACGGACCGGTTCATCACTTTCATCAATTCTGGAGATAATGCGGGTTGAGGCGCAGTGCGATTTTACGCAAAAATTGTGGAAGGAAACTGTTCACGTTTTTCAGGTTTTAAGCCGTTGCATCTACTTGAGGACGCAACCTTTTTAAAATAAACTCATCTAATTTCCAAAAAAGAATGAACATGAAAAACCTGTTATTCGCATTTTTACTCCTATCCTCTTCCATAGCCATGGCGCAACCCGGAGAAAAGAATTTTATCGACCTGAACTACATTGAAGTGACTGGTAAAGCTGAAAAGGAAGTTGTTCCGGATAAGATCTTTGTTAAAATCCTTCTGAATGAAAAAGATTTTAAAGGAAAAACCCTTGGCGAGATCGAAAGAATAATGTTCAGCAAGCTGAAGGAACTTGGCTTTGACCTGGAAAAGGATCTGGCCATAAAAGATTTACTAAGTAATTTCCGGCATTACTGGCTGATGAAGGACGATATTCTCCTGTCGAAAGAATATCAGTTACTTGCACGTGACGGCAAAACGGCAGGTAAGGTCTTCATCGAACTTCAAAAACTGGGGATTTCGGAAGTCTCGATCGATCAGGTTGAAAACAGCAAAATCACGGCATACCGCAACGAAGTGAAGATAGCGGCCATAAAAGCAGCGCAGGAAAAAGCAAAAGCGCTGGCACAGGCAATTAATCAGGATATTGGCCGGGCGATCTACATCCAGGAACTTGAGACAGGCTTCATGCCTTTTCAGGGTAAAGCCGCGGGCATACGCGTCAGAGGTTATGCAAACACGGTATTAGACGGATCAGACACAGCCGAACCCGACATTGAATTTGAGAAGATAAAGCTCGATTACAGTGTAATTGTCCGGTTCGAGCTAACCCCCGGAGATATCGTCACCAGCTCGGATAGATGATACTGCCCCTCTCCTCCCGATTTTCGATTCGAAGATGAACATCGATCTCTTGCTGCATTTCTTCCACATGGGAAATAACGCCCACGATCCGATTCTCTTTCCGGAGCGATTTTAAGGTATCGAAAACAACAGCCAGCGAATCTTTATCCAGCGAGCCAAATCCCTCGTCAAGGAAAAAGAAGTTTTGGTTCGATTCCGTGATTTTCTGAATATTGTCGGCCAAAGCTAAAGCCAGCGATAACGCCGCCTGGAATGTCTGTCCTCCGGAAAGAGTTTTCACGCTGCGCACTTTGCCGCCGTTCATGAAATCGCGGACCTGGAAGTTATTGTCGGGCGTGATCTCCAGACTCAGTTTTTGCCGTGTCAGCTGAAAGAAACGATCGTTGGCGGCATTGCAAAGATTCTGCAGATAAACCGACGAAATGTAATTCACAAATCCACTTGCCTTAAAAAGTGATTTCATCGTTTTAATATTCTCCGCCCTGAGTTCCAGTTGTTCGAACTCTTTTCGCAGCGAAAGCTGACTGTCCAGATCTTTTTGCAGCTTTTTGAGCAATTCAATGATCTTTCCCTGCTCCTGGTTTTTCCGTGTGACCTGATCTTTAAGCAGTGTAATTTCCAGAACAAGTTTCTGATGAACTTCCTGATCATAAACCCGGTTACCTATTTCTTTTTCCAGTTGCTCAAACCAGGACTTACAACGAAGAAGTTGATCTTTAAATGAGGCGACTCTTTGTTTCTCCGTTTCCAGATCAACCGGTTCCATCAACAATTGAGCAATCTCCTCCAACGATTGAAAGGATGATTTCTCCAATTGGTTATCCAACTGTTTTTTCAGGTTTTCAATCGTCAACCGGTCTTGTTCCAGTTCCCTGCGGTTTACCGTCAAACTTCCGCTCAGGTTATCTTTTAATTTTGTCCGGTCAGCAAGCCGATCCGATTTTTCCGTAAATTCTTTTTCAATCCGGGCATGCTCCCTTAACAATGCAGACTTCTCTCCTTCTATCGTGGCAGCCGGTATCTGACTGTATTGTGCCGGGCTGATGAATTTAAGCTGATCGCGAATGGTCTCTAACGCTGTCTGGTGAATGGTCAGTACAGTCCGGATCTTTTCAACTTCAGCCTGGTACCGTTCTTTATTTTTCTCCTCCTGCACGATACTCTTCGCTAACACATCCAAAATCGTTTCGGACCTTTTCAGTTCAGTCCGAATCCGGTCTGCTTCCTGAAATGCCTGTGTCAATTCCGTTTCTTCCCGGTAACTATCCCAGACAAATTGCGCGGCATGAGCTTCTGCTTTCTGCTGTCGCTCATTTTTCCCTAAAATCAGGTCTTTTTGATGGCTGCGGATATATTGTTGCTGACTGTCAAGCACGTTCAACCGGTTGCCCAACGCTGCAATATGTTCAATCTCCTTTTCGCAGATCAGGCGTTCTTTCTCCAGCTTTGTCTGGACGTCGCGAATATCGTCTGTTTTAAACAAGTCCGGATGATGCAAAGATCCGCAAAGGGGACATGGCTTGCCTTCCTCGAGCTCTTCTGCATAAATCTTAAGCTGCGCCTTTACCCTGATGTGACTTTCCTGTTCTGTCAGAATTTTCAGTTTTTCTTTAATCTCAGCAGTTTTGGATTGAAGATACCGCGCATATTCAGCATGATCAGTGCCAGAGCTGAGTTTTTCGAAAACCAGGTCAGCCAGGGCCTTTATCACTTCCTCGCGAATCGCTTTTTCTTCCCGAACCGATTTTTCAATTTCCTGCTCCGCTTCGAGAAACTGCCTGCGGAGGTTGTTCTTTTCAACATACCAGGCTTTTATATTTGACAAGAGCGCTAAATCAGGAAGCTTGTTACGCGCTTCTTTGATTAACTCTTCCAGTTGTTGTTTTTCTGTCTTTAACTTTTCAAGTTTCTGAACAGTTTCGTCACAAACCGCAACGCCCTTTTTTAAACGGCCTTCTTCGTTAGCAATTCCCGTTTCCAGTTCTTTCGTTCGCAGCAACTGATCCAGTTCTTCTGCTTTCTTTCTTAATTCTTCCCGTTTTTCATAAGCGGGTTTTAGTTCTTCCAGCAATTGATTGAGCCGCTTGATTTCTTCTTCTTCCGTTGTCAATTTGTCATGGTCAAGCCTGATCTGCTTTTCACGGTCTTCCATCCGCCTGGCATTGATCTTCAGCGAATCCAGCAGATGTTTAAACTGAACAATGCATTGCTCATAACGGGAGATCTTCTTTTCCAGGTCCCGAAATCCGGATTCCTGTTCCTGAAGTTCCCCGTAAGCTTTCTTTGTTTCGGCCATTTTGCCGGTCAGCTCCTGCAATTGCCGAAGCTCCTCCTCGCCTTTCCGGTATTCAGCAAGCTTTTGGCTTTGCTCCTTTAGTTCGTTCTCCAGTTGTTCCAGTTGAGCCGTATAAACATTTAACTGTTCCGGATCAATTGATCCCAGTTGCTGCAGTTGTCCCTCGATGTTTTGTTTCCCGGCGTTATTCTTCGATTCCAGCGAATTGACCTTGTAGTAAAACTCGAACCTTCCGAGGTTGAAAAGCTCTTTCATCATTTGCGTACGGTCCCTGTCTCCCAATTGCAAAAACTCCTGAAACTGTCCCTGGGGAATAATGATTGTACGCTTAAAGTTATCGTAACTTAACCCGATCGCATGTTCAAGTGATTCATTTTCAATAGGTATCCATTCCACATCGGTCTTTTTATAAGCCAGACGATCCAAAGGCTTCACCTCCCCGAAATTTTTACCGTTACGCCTGCCTTTCACTATTGCCCGGTAGGCGGTTTGTTCTTTCCCCGTTTCGAAGATGAAATCGATGAGCAATTCATTCGATTTCAGGTTCATCATATTATAGTACCGGTTATCGCCCGAAAGGTTCAAACGGTCAGTCCGTCCGTAAATGGCAAAGGTAATGGCCTCAAGGATTGACGATTTTCCGCTGCCCACGGTTCCAAAAATGCCGAACAATCCGGCTCCGGTCAGTCTTGTAAAATCGATCGTTTGCTTCTCCTGATAGGAATAAAGGCCTTGTATGGTAAGTTGTATCGGGATCATTGTTCTTCTTCTGCTAATATTTCAGTGAATAAATTCATCAGGTCTTCGCCCGGCGCCTGGCCTTTTTCGTGCCTGAAATAGTCACGGAAAAGTTCTTCCATACTGCGGCTCAGATCGATCTGTCTTTGGTGGCTTCCAACCATATTAGCCGTATTGGTCACCTCAGGAATAACAGATACAATTCCGGGATGGACAGCATTCAACTGTCTGCGTTCCATCGCTGTCAGAAATGTTTCGGTAATCAGGGTCAGTTCAACCAAGGCACCTTGATTTTCAGCCAGCCACTTCAATGCCTCTTCAACTCCTTCGGCACGCATTCTAAGTAAACGCTTTCCTTCGCAGAGTTCGATCTCACGAACTTTGACCGGCTCTCCCGCTTCTGCGTCAATCATTAAAACGTACTTTTTCTGATTGGCCTCGGCAAAACTGTACGAGAGCGGACTCCCGCTGTAATAAACCGGGCAGGGCTGAACATCGACGCAATGCATGCGGTGCAGGTGCCCCAGCGCGGCATACTGAACCTGTGCCGGGATGTTTTCGGTGTAAACTGCCTGCGCCCCACCTACATGTAAAATGGGTTTTTCGTCATCCGGTTCTTCCGGGAGTTCACCACCTTTCTTAACCACAAAAAGATGCGAAACCAGCACATTTATGCCTTTCCTGTCACAAAACTGATCTGCCAGATTCTGCCATTTATCCTGAAGGATCGTCCGTAGCTCTTCTTCGCTGTTTTCCTGTCTCAGAAGGGTTTTCAGCCGGTATTCATTCGCATAAGGCGTGATTAAAATCCGAAGGGGAACGATTTTCCCGGGAAGTTGGACTTCCAGAAAACCTTCGCTGCCGCGCGTCACTTTTAATCCCGATTCCAGTTCAAACGGTGCGACTGTTGAGTTCGGATAGCCGGCAAAGATGATCCCGCACTCGCGGGCCAGCGGATCGGGCGCTTCAATCCGGTCGGGTGAATCGTGGTTACCGGCAATGGCAATCACCGGACGGTGGCCGTTATTGGTCAGCCGTTTTAAAGCTTTATAAAATAAATCAACGGCTTCGGTGGGTGGATTGAACGTATCGAACAAATCGCCGGCGACAAGCACGGCATCGACCTGTTCCCGTTCTGCGATTTCGCAAATTTCCTGTAAAACAGCTTGTTGTTCTTCCATGCGTGAAAAATCATCAAGCCGCTTACCCAGGTGCCAGTCAGATGTATGCAGGAGTTTCATTAATTCTCGGGGTATTATATTTTTACGTACCGGGCATAAAGTTACAAACTTTACCTGGTAATTAAGAATTCAGCATGCACATGCGACCGCCTGATTTCCATCCGCAATTACCGGAGTTTGTTTATTCTCACGAAAAAACATTCGTCAGAAGTCATAGCCGTCCTGATCCCTAAATTTTCTTAAGTAAAGGAATGAGCTTATGCAGGCTTTTTCTTTGCCATGTCGGGTACGATATTTTCGCACCTGGCAGTGGGAGATGGCGCAAAAGAGCTTTTCGGGCCTGCGTTATTACTTGTCTTAACCGTGGCATCATGGTACTTCAGACCGGAAAGCAGAAAATTTGTTTCAGCTAATCCAACAACAGCCTGGCAGGAAATTTAGGAAATGAGGCGTCACGGCCATTCATCCAATGATCCATAATAGACAAAGGCGTCACGGGTGAAAAACTGCCACTACCGGAAACAAGCGGTGTAGCGGTCTGTTTCCTTAAAATCTTATACAATTTCTTTAAAATTGTGTAAAACTGAATGAACGAAAAGGATTACATTTGTCGTTACAAGCTTAAATACATGTTTAAAAAGATCAGTCATATTATTTTTATCCCGCTCCTTCTGGTGACCACCATGGGGATGACTGTATCGAAACATTACTGCGGCAGTTCTCTTGAATCAGTACGTGTACTTTCTTCGCCGCAGCCTTGCTGCGAAATACCAACCGGTTGCTGTCATGATGAATCCTTTTCCATCAAAATTACAGATAATTTTTCTGCAGTCTCATATGCTTTTGATTTTACCCAATTCGCAGTAATCTTGCCTGTCCTGGTTGAATCGATTCATCTTGAAACTAATGAAAATCAATCGTTTGTATCATTATACGACGTACCACCGCCGCCAAAAATACAAACAGTCCTTTCCAGTTTGCAGACTTATCTTTTATGATTTAGTCCTCAATTGAGCATAGTTTCATAAAAAATTTAGATTATGAAATTATGATCAATATAATATTTTTTGTATATTGAGGTAAAAAATCATAAAAAGTCATTCCATGCTGAATAAAACGATCCGATTTTTTCTTGAAAATAAGCTGATAACGATGCTGTTATTGACTGTTTTCATCTTATTGGGCGTTGTGTACGCTCCCTTTAACTGGCATCCCGGATTATTACCCCGCGACCCGGTACCGGTTGATGCCATACCGGATATCGGCGACAACCAGCAAATTGTTGCCACCGAATGGATGGGACGCTCACCCAAAGACATAGAAGACCAGATCACCTATCCCTTAACAACTTCCCTGCTGGGGATACCCGGAGTAAAAACGATCCGAAGCACATCGATGTTCGGGATGTCGTTCATTTATATCATTTTTGAAGACAAGGTTGATTTTTACTGGAGCCGCTCACGCATCCTTGAAAAGCTGAACTCGCTGCCATCCGGTACTTTACCTGAAGGTGTACAACCAACTTTGGGTCCTGATGCCACGGCGCTTGGACAGGTTTTCTGGTACACCCTTGAAGGGCGCAATCCCAAAACAGGAAAGCCAACCGGAGGGTGGGATCCACAGGAATTACGAACGGTCCAGGACTACTATGTAAAATATTCACTTTCATCTTCCCGCGGGGTTTCGGAAGTGGCCACCATTGGCGGGTTTGTAAAAGAGTACCAGGTGGATATCGATCCGAACGCCATGAAAGCATTCGGAGTTTCGGTAATGGATATTATGCAGGCTGTCAAAAAAAGCAACCTGGATATTGGCGCTGAAACGATTGAACTCAATAAAGTGGAATACGTGATCCGGGGCCTCGGTTATATCAAAAACCTGGACGATTTAAAGGATGCCGTGGTTGCAGTTCGCGATAACATTCCCGTCAGGGTCGGCGACGTGGCCCGCGTCAATTACGGCCCTGCAACCCGTCGGGGGGGGCTTGACAAGGACGGCGTGGAGGCTGTCGGCGCTGCTGTTGTGGCCCGGTATGGTTCCAACCCCATGGAAGTCATCAACAATATCAAGAAAAAAATAATTGAAATAGCTCCCGGACTGCCACAAAAGACACTGGCCGACGGTACGGTTTCAAAAGTGACTGTCGTCCCGTTTTACGACCGTACCGGATTAATTAAAGAAACCATTGGTACTCTCGAGTCTGCCTTGTCGCACGAAATTCTGATCTCGATTATTGTGATCATTTTCCTTGTACTGAACCTGAGAGCTTCCATCCTGATCTCATCACTTCTGCCCATAGCGGTTTTGATGACCTTTATTGCAATGAAATGGGTCGGAGTTGAAGCCAACATTGTGGCCCTGTCGGGTATTGCTATCGCCATTGGGGTGATGGTTGACGTGGGGATCGTTTTTGTTGAGAACATCATCCGGCATCTTGAGATGCCGGAGAACAGGGATGCCAAAGGAAAGCACCTGGTTTCGGTCATCTACTCGGCAACCACCGAAGTTTCTTCGGCCATTACAACGGCACTAGGAACAACCGTCGTCAGCTTTTTGCCGGTGTTTGCCATGCAGGCCGCCGAAGGAAAACTGTTCAGGCCGCTGGCATTCACCAAAACGTTCGCGCTATTGGCGTCTTTTCTTCTGGGGATTATTGTTCTTCCCACGCTGGCCAATATGATCTTCTCTGTGAAATTTGACCGCAAAAGGATCAGCCGCATCTTCAATACGATATTGATAGCTGCGGGTATCCTGTTTGCCGTTGCCTGGCATCAGGTTCCGGCCCTGGCTTTGGTACTGATCGGTCTCAATAACCTGTTTGAGAAAAAATGGTCAGAAAGCAGGGCAGCGTATCCAAATTATATCAATATCGCGATTACCCTGTTCGTGGCTGTTTGGTATTTAACCGTGGAATGGCTTCCGCTTGGGGCCGGTATCAGCAACAGCTCCAATTACCTGTTTGTAGCTATTTTGATTGCTTTGATCCTGGTAGTTTTATTACTGATTGTTCATTTCTACGTGCCAATTCTCCGCTGGGCCCTAAAGCACAAGTGGAAGTTTATGGCCCTGCCAATCCTGACCATCCTTTTTGGGATTTTAGCTTGGCAGGGGGCAAACCGGTTATTTGGTTTTATGCCGGAACCAGTTAAAAAATCAACTGCCTGGCAATTCTTTGCCGGGACCTTTCCGGGCATCGGCAAAGAATTTATGCCTGCCCTGGACGAAGGCTCCTATTTGTTGATGCCAACAAGTATGCCGCACAGCGGGATTGAAATGAACCAGAAATACGTGGAAATGCTGGATAAGCGGCTATCGGGCATTCCTGAAGTAGAATTGGCCGTTGGCAAGTGGGGACGGATCAATTCGGCGCTGGACGCTGCACCCGTCCAGATGTTCGAAAACACGATCAATTATCTGCCTGAATATATTCTTGATGAAGATGGCCACCGGATGGGCTTTAAAACAGATCGGGAAGGAAGTTTTCTGCTCACTGACGGAACAACGTATAATCCAGAAGGGGATGGGTTCAGGAAAATAGGCAAAGAACAACTAATTCCTGATCCTGATGGTGAGAACCTGCGGCAATGGCGTCCGGAGATCAAATCACCCGACGATATCTGGAACGAAATTGTCAAAGTGACTAATATCCCAGGTCTGACATCAGCCCCCAAGCTGCAGCCTATTCAGACACGACTGGTGATGTTATCGACAGGGATGCGGGCGCCCATGGGATTAAAAGTTTATGGCCCCGACCTGGAAACCATCGAAAAAGCGGGAATTGAACTGGAATCGGTATTGAAAGAAGTTCCTTCTATCCTGGGATCAACGGTCTTTTACGACCGGGCCGTGGGTGCCCCTTATATCGAAATAAAGCTGGACCGCAAAGCTATTGCCCGCTACGGAATGACGGTTGAAGAAGTGCAGGACATCCTGCAGGTTGCTGTTGGGGGAATGGCGCTGACAAAAACAGTAGAAGGCCGCGAGCGTTTTCCTGTACGGGTACGTTATGCCCGGGAATTACGGAATACCCCGGAAGAGATCAAAAATATACTGGTCCCTTCCATGACGGGAGTTCAGGTTCCCCTGGGCGAACTGGCCGATATCTCCTACACGCGGGGCCCGCAAATGATCCGCAGTGAAAACACTTTTTTGAACGGGTATGTCATTTTTGATAAAACAGCCGGTAAAGCTGAAGTGGATGTTGTGGAAGAAGCCCAACAATTTCTGAAAGATAAAATCGGTTCCGGGGAATTGGTGCTGCCCGCGGGCGTCAGCTATACCTTTGCCGGGAATTACGAGCAACAGATGCGTGCCACCAAACGGCTGATGATTGTCATCCCCATTAGTTTGATGCTGGTTTTCCTGCTGCTCTATTTCCAGTTCAAGACTTTTACGGCCTCTTCCATCCACTTTTCAGGCGTATTTGTCGCCTTCGCGGGAGGTTTTATCATGCTGTGGTTGTACAGCCAGCCCTGGTTCATGAACTTTTCAGTGGCCGGGGTTGATATGCGGCACCTCTTCCAGATCCACACCATTAATCTGAGTGTGGCCGTTTGGGTTGGGTTTATTGCTTTGTTTGGCATCGCGACGGATGATGGCGTGATCATGGGAACATACATTCATCAGGTTTTTGAAGAGAAGAAGCCAAAAACGGTAAAAGAGGTACGCGGAGCAGTCGTTCTTGCAGGCCAAAAAAGGGTTCGTCCGGCAATGATGACCGCTGCGGTGGCCATTATCGCGTTGTTGCCTGTTTTGTCCTCGACGGGGAAAGGTGCCGATATCATGGTTCCCATGGCGATTCCAACTTTTGGGGGGATGGTCATCCAGATCATGACCATGTTTGTGGTTCCTATCCTGCAATGTTTCTGGCGGGAAGGCGACGCCAGGAAGCTGGAATCAAAAGTTATAACCTCTGAAGATTAAGACCATGAAGAGAATTAAAATATACCTGATTGCTGCCATGATGTTATTTGTTTCCGGACCTGGTTTTGGTCAGGAAACAGAGCAACTGTCACTGGACAGTTACCTGGAGCTGGCAGCAGCGAATAACCCGGGAATAAAAGCAGCCTTTAACCAGTACCTGACCGCGCTTGAAAAAGTTCCCCAGGCAGGCGCTTTACCTGACCCCCAGGCATCGTTTGGGTTCTTTGTCAAACCCATGGCAATCGTGGAAGGCAGCCAATTGGGTAATATACAGGTAATGCAGATGTTTCCCTGGTTTGGGACATTAAAATTGGGAAAAGATGAAGCTTCACAGATGGCAAAAGCCAGGTTTGAATTGGTCAATGCCGCCAAAGCGGACCTGTTTTACCGGGTAAAAGCCAACTGGTACCAGCTCATGAAACTGGATCGTGAAATCGTCCTGGTTGAGGAAAATGTTGAATTACTGGAATCGCTGGAAAAACTGGCGCTCATCAAATTCCGGTCACCAACTTCGGGAGGCAGCCCTGCCGGGATAAATGGAGCCGGACCGGCAGATGGAACATCCCCCGGGAATACGAACGCTTCGGGAGGTAGCATGGGTGGTATGAATGCAGCCCCGGGTACAGCCCAATCTGCAGGTTCGGGTAATATGCAACCGGAACCAATGACAGAGGGCATGGGAAGTAAACAATCCGGCTTACAGGATGTACTCCGGGTGAAAATGGAGATCCTGGAACAAAAAAGCAAGCTTGCCCTTTTGCAGGATCAAAGACAAACGGTTGAAACCAGTTTTAATGCTTTGCTGAACCGTGACCTGGCAGTCCGCGTGCAGATCAGGGATTCACTGGTCATTCAGCCTTTGCCTTTCGCTAAATTAGCCATTGCCGACAGCATCCTGCGCAATAACCCGATGCTTGCCATGCTTGGGAACGAGGTCAGGTCTTACGCCTTCATGGAACAAAAGGCGAAAAAGATGGGAATGCCGATGCTTGGCCTTGGCCTGAATTACATGGTGAATGAAAAGCGCGAAGAAGTTACATCGATGATGAACGGAAATGATATGCTGATGCCCATGATTTCAGTCTCTATCCCGATCTACCGGAAGAAATACAACGCCATGCAAAAGGAAGCGCGGTTGATGCAGGAAGCCGGCAAACAGCAAACCCTTGAGTTGCAAAACAATTTATTGGTGCAGTACCGCAGTTTTATCCAGGATCTGGATGATGCTGAAAGGCGGGTTGGCTTGTACCGGGAGCAGGAAGAACTGGCCAGAAAAACCACCGATCTGTTACTGGCCGGGTTTGCCAGCACGGGAACCGATTATGAAGAAGTTCTTAGGATGCAATACAAAGTCCTTGATTACGGGTTCAAACACATCGAGGCGGTAACAGATTATAATACTTCAGTCGCGATGGCTGAAAAATTAATGAATTCAGTTAAAAAATAAATGGAAAAACGTATGAAACGAGCCATTAAAGCCATAGCTTTCACCCAGGTGAATGATTATTTTGGCGAGTTCTATACCGTTGGCAGGCGTCTCAAAGCGATGACGCGTGATACGCAAATTGCAGTTAAATAATTTGAAAAAATAAGCGTATGAAAAAGTTCAATATTCTATCAAACACATCCATAAAAGCCAGTTTGCTGGTTATTGCGGGCTTGCTGCTCGGATGGCTGCTGTTCCATCATTCAGAACAGGAACAGGGAAAACAGGAAACTGAAGTTCATAAACACGATGAATCTGAAAAAACCATCTGGACCTGTGCCATGCACCCCCAAATCAGGAAAGAAGAACCCGGTGATTGCCCCATTTGCGGCATGGAACTGATCCCGTTGGAAGGCTCGAACGCTCAGATCGATGAACAGGCCATTGGAATGAGTGAATCGGCAATGAAACTGGCTGAAGTACAAACCTCGTCGGTTACAAAAGGATTGACCTCCAAAGAAGTCCGGCTTTACGGAAAGATCCGGATTGATGAACGTTTGCTGCAGTCGCAAACCGCGCATATACCGGGCCGGATTGAGCAACTGATGGTCAATGTAACCGGCGAGCAGGTGAAAAAAGGGCAACTGCTTGCCCGCATTTATTCCCCGGAACTGGTTGCCGCCCAAAAGGAGTTGATTGAAGCAGTTTCGTTAAAAGGCAAATACCCGAACCTGCTTGAAGCTGCCAGGGAAAAATTACGCAACTGGAAGCTTTCTGATACGCAGATCAGTGAGATTGAGCAATCAGAGAAAGTAACTTCGACCTTTGATATCTTTGCCAATACGTCAGGTGTGGTGGTGAACCGGAAAGTCAATGAAGGCGACTATATTACAAGGGGAGCCGTTTTACTGGATGTGGCCGATCTGTCAAAAGTATGGGGTGTTTTTGATGCTTATGAGTCCGATCTTACCTGGGTTTCACTTCACCAGCAGGTCGACTTTACCACCCAATCCATACCTGAAAAAACTTTTTCAGGCAAGGTTTCATTTATTGATCCGGTTATTGATCCCGCCAAACGGGTTGCCCGGGTACGGGTTGAATTGAATAATCCGGGACTGCAGTTAAAACCGGAAATGTTTATTAACGGGATCATTCATTCTAACTTAAAAGGCAGTGGCGAAAAACTTTCAATCCCGCAATCGGCCGTTTTGTGGACAGGCACCCGGTCGGTCGTGTATGTGAAAATCCCGGAGGCGGAACACCCATCTTTCAAACTGAGGGAAATAACTTTAGGAGCTGCCATGAAAAACACGTATGTCGTACTTGACGGGTTGGAAGAAGGTGAAGAAATCGTCACCAATGGTGTTTTCAGTGTGGATGCGGCTGCCCAACTGGCAGGCAGATCCAGCATGATGAATCCCCTTGGAAGCAAAGTTTCAACGGGACATAACCATGGAGAAATGAAGGCGGGAGACAGTAACAATGAAGAAATGAAAACAGAAAGCGGCAACAATGAACATTTCGATTAAGCGAGAGCAAAGACAAGCTTGCTTGAGCTTTGCCGAGCGTGAATGTTTCGAGTGAGTGAGCGCAGTTTCAAAGTTGTTTGAGAACTGCCGAACATGAGAAACATCTAACGAAGTTGAGAAATGACTGATGAAATGAACATCAGGGCATGGACATGCCCCAAGAATAGAAGTAGTAAAATCAATTAAAATTTCAGCATGATGAAACGAGCCATGCAAACTGCAGTTTACGCCCAAGGTGATGTTTATTGGCGAATTGGAGCGTAGCGGAAATCCCCGAAGGGAATTCCATACCGTTGGCCGGTGTCTCAAAGTGATGACATGTGATACGCAAATTGTAGTTGAATAAATTAAAAAACAAACGTATGAAACGAGCCATGGAAACCACGGTTTACGCCCAAGGTAATGTTTATTGGCAAGTTCCATACCGTTGGTATCCACTCAAAAAGAGATGAAGTTTAGTACGAAAATTATACACAACTAATTTGAAAAAATAAAGGTATGAAAACAAAAGCTTTAAGTTTAGTGACCGTGTTCCTGTTTGGAGCATCAGTGGTTTTTGCAAAAGACAAAACAGAAAAATTCCTGGTTAACGGGAAGTGTGAAATGTGTGAAAAACGGATCGAAATGGCAGCCTTGTCGGTAAAAGGTGTTTCGAAAGCTTACTGGAACAAGGAAACCAAAGAAATCAGCGTGATCCTGGATGACTCGAAAACCGATCTTCATCAGGTACACATGGCGATAGCCAAAGTAGGACACGATACCCAGATGCACAAAGCAACCAGTGAAGCGTACGACAAGTTGCCGTCCTGCTGCAAGTATGACCGTTCAGTACTCAAGGCTCCGGTAAAGCCCGTGAAACATGAACATTTCGATTAAGCGAGAGCAAAGCCAAGCTTGCTTGAGCTTTACCGGGCATGAGAATGTTTCGAATGAACTACCCCGCTGCAAAGCAGCGGGGTATTACTAAGGAATAAGTTTTTAACTCGCCGCAAGCGGCGGGGAACTAACCCCTTAGCGATTAGAACTCCATTGGATAAAATGAAGGTCGTTGCATATGTATGATAACATCGCTCCAACACAAAGAGAAAGCTCTGGGAGTGTTGAATAAAACAAGTACCTGCATTATCATCTTAGGGGAAGAAACTCATTAACAGAAATTCGTGAAGCCAAACATAATCGGGACTTCTTAAGTCACGAAGCCTTATTTTGTTGAGTGTTGTTCTGAAAGTTAGTAAGGAGTTTTGTCCGTTTTTTTCCTCCATTCATTAAATAATTCAGTGGCAATTGGTAAACAAATTCGCTCCATTTTCATCATTCTCTTGTTTACGGGGGTACTCAATTCGGCATAAATAAATTTGTCATTAAAGCCTATTCCCGCTGCATCATCCCTGTCAGAACAATAATAAACTGTTTTTATATTAGCCCAATAAATTGCCGCCATGCACATCGGACAAGGTTCGCAATTCGTATACAATACTGAATTTGGCAGATGAAAAGCATTTACCTCTTTACAGGCATTCCGGATAGCCACAATCTCAGCATGAGCTGTCGGGTCGTTTGTTGAAATTACCCTATTGAATCCTTTTCCAATGACGATGCCGTCACATACGATAATGGCGCCAAACGGTCCGCCCTGATTGTTCTTCATGCCTGTGAATGCTTCATCAAAAGCGCAAAGCATATAATCTTCGTGTGTCATTCAAAAAGTCATATTTTTGTAAAGGTATGAAAATCTAACCTTTCATTATTGCTAGAATCTATAGCATTAATTCGGTGAGTCATGTTTCCCGTGTCGGGCCACCGCTCGCAGGAAGAGCAAACTAATTTTAAACAATGCGATAAATTTCCATGATCTTTTGCAGAATTGTATCAAAGTCAATTTTTAAATCGATAAGCTGGCCTGTTTTAATATCAAAAACCCAGCCATTAACGGTTAGTGTACGTTCTTTATAGGCTTTCTGAACATCGGCGGTTTTTAGCACGTTAATACATTGCTCCTGAACATTGAGTTCCACTAAACGCTTGTATTTTAATTCCTCGTCGGAAATTGTATCCAGCTCGTTACGGTGTATGCGGTATACATCGCGGATATTTCGCAACCAGGGATTCAGGATGCCCATATCTTCCGATTTCATGGCAGCCTTCACCCCGTTACAGTAGTAATGCCCGCAAACCACCACATGTTTAACTTTTAAATACGACACGGCGTAGTTGATAACCGACATGGCACTTAAATCGGTATTCGGAACCATGTTGGCAATATTGCGGTGGACGAATACCTCTCCGGGTTTTGCTCCCATGAGTTCCTCGGAAGAAACACGGCTGTCAGAACAGCCGATGTACAATATTTCAGGGCTTTGGCCCATCGACAGGTTGTTGAAGTATTCCGGATTGCCTTCGAGCTTTTCGGCGATCCACACTTTGTTATTTGCAAATATCTGATCGAGTTTCATACGTTTATTTTTTCAAATTAGTTGTGTATAATTTTCGTACTAAACTTCATCTCTTTTTGAGTGGATACCAACGGTATGGAACTCGCCAATAAACATCACCTTGGGCGTAAACTGCGGCGTTCATGGCTCCGTTCCTATTTATTATTTTTTTTTCCCTTTTTTCCCTTTTCC
>Ga0074195_1002949_pt1 | contig 17243 bp, 13 predicted proteins | sample EPASupsiteHSE623_FD_64525 | JGI IMG/M metagenome (GOLD analysis project Ga0074195, IMG submission 64525) | Bioremediated contaminated groundwater from EPA Superfund site, New Mexico - Sample HSE6-23 | ecosystem: Environmental > Aquatic > Deep subsurface > Groundwater > Contaminated ...
AAAATAAGGCCCGAGCGGGGGCCCTGGGTTTGGGCGGCAGGCGGGGCGCGAGGCCGCGGCGTGCTGTATGCGCGACAGGGAGGGGCAACGACGTCTGCGGCCAAAGGCAGGCCTCCCCTTCGGGGCTGGCCGCTTTTGGGCTGCAACCGCGTCGCCTGTGGCCGGACATACGGACAGTATGTCCGGCCACAGGCTCCTTGTTTCGCTGCAAAATCGGCCAGCCGGATAGGTCATTATTTATGCAGGCCTCAGTAGAATGGTTTCCAGAACGCGCTTTACACCGCCCGCCGTTTTCTCCCACGAAAATTCCGGCGCCCTTGCCAGCCCTTTTTCGGCGAGCTGCCGGCGGAGCGCACCGTCAGCGGCGAAGGCGCGCATCGCGTCGGCTATTTCGTCGGCGCGTTCGGGGTTGACGTAACACGCCGCGCCGCCGCATACCTCCGGCAGCGAAGACGTGTTAGAGCAAATGACCGGACAGCCGCAGGACATCGCCTCAAGCGGCGGCAGCCCGAATCCCTCATAGAGCGACGGGAAAACCAGCGCCGCCGCGCCGCCGTAAAGCGCGGACAACGCCTCCGCCCCGATATAATCGAGAAACACAACGGCATCCGCCGCGCCGGTCTTTGCGGCGAAGCGCCTGAGAACCTGCCGGTACTCGCCCCGTCCGCCGGCGATGACAAGCTGGCCTCCCCTGAAACTGTCCCGCATTTCCGCGAAAGCGAGTATGGCGCGCTCCATGTTCTTGTGCGGGTAGCTGGCGCCCACCATGAGAAAATAGCGCTCGAGACCGTATTTGTTTTTGACAGCGTCTATCTGCGCCTGCGGGCGCGGGCGGAAAAGAGAGTTATCCACCGAGCAATAGCAGACATGTATCTTTTCCATCGGAAAACCGTAATCCGCTATTATGTCGTTTTTGGTGCTTTGGGAATCCGTGATTACGGCGGCGCATTTCTCCAGCATGCGCGGCAGAATATAGGCGAAATAGCAATGCTGAAGCCGGTGCTGCGCGGGAAACCTGAGCGGCAGCATGTCGTGCAGCGTAATCACCTGCGGCCTGCCGGGAAAAAAAGTGCCGTGATGCGTGGTGGAATAAATGATATCCGCTCCGGCGGCGCGGGCCGCGAGCGGAAACAACGTCTGCCCCCAGAGGAAGCGGGCGATGCCGCCTTTCTTCCCGTATTCAGGCCGGGTCAGCACGGGCGCGAAGCGGTTTTCGGAGCGCTGCGGCGCCAAAACCGCCTCCACCGACGAATAAACCAGCATGCTGTCTCCCGCGGCAAGCGCGCGGTCGAGCCCGGCAAGGACGTTGACGGTGTAAACGCCGAGCCCGGAGGGCCGTTTGTCGAGTATGGAAGCGTTGACTGCTATTTTCATAGTTCGCCTGAACCTGCCAGCAGCGGAATCATCTTTTCCGCGCCGTCCTCCCACGAAGGGCCGGCGCGCCGCGCAGGCGCGTGTACAACGCGCCTAAAATATCAATCACGCTCGCGGCATATCTGTCCCGCGCTTTCGTATAACGGTATTTCATGGCTTGCCGGCGCCTGCTGAGTTCTGCATAAATAATGTCCTGTCCGAAGGCCTGAGTTTGAGCCGCAGACCAGGCGCGGCGACGCTGCGCGCCGTATGCACGCCAGAGAGGAGCAACGACGCCTGCGGCCAAATAAAACGCCTGCCTGATACAGCGGCATCCCGTTTCGGCAGCCACAGCGACAGGCCGGCGGGGGATTCAACCGAAATACCGTAATTGTCCTCCACCGCCCTGAAAATTTTCGCGGTGTAAACGGTGTGGTTTTTGAAAACGCCGTTGTCCACGAACACCGGATATTGCCGGGACTCCGCCATGCGCGCGATTTCGTCTATTTCGCCGGTCAGATATAGCTCCGCAAGGCCGGGAAGAGTGAGCGGGTCTTTCGTGCCGGCATAAACATGAAACGGCCCGCGATTGTAGGAAAGTATCAGCACGGTATCGCCGGGTTTGGTGTTCTCCTTTATGAAATCCATTTTCGCCGTCGCCGCGCTTGCCGTTCCGCGCAACGCGGGCAGCGCGCGGCGCGCGGCCTGATGAGCGGCAAACGGCACTATTTGCAGCGCGCTGACAGCGCAGGAAGCCAGCGCGACGGCGGCAATCGCCGCCGCAATCCGCGCGTGAACGGCCTCTCCATGTCCGCGCCCGAACGCAAGCAGCCGCTCGAAACCCAGCGCGGCAATCATCACCGAAGGCCAGGCCACAAACAGCAGATTCGGGGTAAAGCTTCTTCCCTGAAAATAAGCGAACAGCCCGCAGCCCAGCACCGAGAGAAAAAACACCGCCTTCGCGCGCGGCCCGGCCTCGCCCGCATGAAGTTTTTGCGCGGCGTAAAGCAATCCTGCCGCGTAAATCAGCGCCACGATATTCCAGGTATGGAAAAGCTTCATCGGGTACATGTTGAAGCCGTAGCCGTAAAAATAGCCGAGATAGGCAAAGAAGCCCGCGAAATCCGGCCATCGTCCGGCGGCGATTTTCGTGTAGGTCGAAAAAACCGCCAGAAACGCCGTCAGAAACGCGGCATTGAGCGCCAAATGCGCCAGCGCGGGCGCAACCGCGCGCCGGCAGCCGCGCTCAAGCGCTTCTGAATAAATCAGCGCCAGCGACCATGAAGCCAGCACCACAAATCCGGTGTCAAAATTCCACAGCACGGCGGCGGCGGATAGCAGCCCGCAGCCGTAATAGGCCGCGCGGGATTTTCTGAAAAAGTAGAGAAATGCCAGCGACACGGCGAGCGCCGGCATCAGAAAACGCAGCGGCACGCCCTGAAAATAATGCTCGGTGCTGTAAAGCGTGAAATGCAGCTGCGTAAAGTACGCAACCGCGCACGCCGTCATGGCGGCAATGGTTTTTGAGTCGAGAAGCAGCCGCAGCGCGGCGAAAACCGCCAGATATGCCGCTATGGACAGCAGCGCCATCAGCGCGGTGAATTTGAGCACGCTCAGCCCGGCCAGCTTGAAAATGAAATTGAGAAAAACAGGATAAAGCCCGTATTGGCTTACGAAATCCGCCAGCAATTTTTTGCCCGAATAAACCGCGCACACGGCGTGGAACGCCGCCTCGAAATGCATCCCGTAATGCGAACTGTTGTCAAGCATCTGCGGTCCGAATATTTCCAGCGCGGGCAGCGAGGTCAGTATCAGACCGAAAGCCGCATAAGCCGCAAGCCGCGCCGCGCGCTTTTCAAAAACCGCGTCATGCCGGTAAAAATAAACCACCGCCGCAACGCCAAGCACGAGACCTGTCAGCGGGTTCAGGAGGCCGTAAAATACGGAACCGGACGCCGGGCCAAACCACAAAGTGGATACCAGAATATTGTTATAAAACGCGTACGGCGAAGTGATTGCCAGCGCAAGCACCCACGCCGCGCCGATAACCAGCGCCGCCCATGCCAGTCTGGCGGAGAAGTCCCTGAGCGCCGCTTCGCCGCGCGTAATTATCCTGCGGAAAAACAAATACCAGCCGTAAAGCGCAAACGGCAGCGCCAGCACGGCGCACACATATTGCAGCCGCTCGACGGGCTCAGGCATGAAAGCGGAGGCTGGAACGACGAATATAGCCTCGAAATCGCTGAGCTTAGGCAGGACCGGATGATATAAAAGCCGGATGGCGGCGCAAAGCGCATACTCGCTGAGCGCGGCGAAGACAAGCGCCATGAACCCCGCGCACCAACGCAGCATTTTATCCGGGAAGTCCGCTTTTTCTTCCATTGGTTAAGTATATTAAAACTTGAAACCCACTTGAAACCCGCGGCTTCCCGCGGCTTCCCCCTGTCAGCGAATATGTATGTATAATATGAAGGTTAAAATTTTTTCGCGCGAATTTATGATTACAAAGCAAAACTGGCGGACGCTCGCCTTGTGCACCGCCGCCCTGCTGGTCTTTTTCTTTATTTTCGAGCATAAGAACCCATACTACTTTTTACAGGACGACAACCGGACTTTTTCCCTTCCCGCTTTCGAACACGCTTATGATACGCTGGCGCAAACGGGCCGTCCGGCGTTGTTCAATTTTCATCAATCGCTCGGCGTGCCGGTGTTTCAGGAAACGCCGGTTTTTTATCCGCCGGTTTACCTCAGCGTTTTGCTGAGCGAACTCGCCACGGAAAATAGTTTCGCGGCAATTGACATAATAGTGTTCGGGCATCTGCTGTTGTCTCTATGGGGATTTTTCGCCCTGCTGGTTTTTTTGGGCTGCGGAGCCGGCGCGGCGGGGATATGCTCGCTCGCCTGGGCGCTCAACGGGTTTTTGATTTTTTCCTCCACGTCCTCCTGGTTCATCACTGCGATTGCAGCGTGGTTTCCGTGGGCGGTCCTGCTCGCGCTCGGCATATCGGCCCGCCCTTCGCTGAAAAAAGCGCTGCTGCTCGCCGCGCTGAGGACGCTGATGTTTACCGTGGCGCACCATCAGTATTTCGTTTACGCGGTCATGGTTGAAATTATGAGTTTCGCCGCGGCACTGTTATATCGCTCCGCCAAAGCGGAACAGCCTTCCCCGGTCGGCCGCGCCGTTAAATTTTATCTGCTCAGCCATATTTTTACCGTCATAGCCTGCCTGCCGTTATTGGCTGCGATAATTTCCGCGCTTGCCGGTTCCTCCGGCAGAAACGGGCCGCTGGGCTGGCATGATTTCAGTTATCTCAACTACAGCCTGCTAAGCTGGCTTGCGGGACTTTTTTATCCTTACAGCCGCGATTTTCTGAAGTATTATTCCGGCTGGCCCCACATGGTGCAGCTTTCGCACATCGGCTATGTGCCGCTGGCGTTTGCGTCCGTCACAATATGGCGGCTGCTAAAAAGGCGCGGCACTGGGCCGGACGGTTTTCATCTGAAAGCCTTTGCCTCCGTCGCCCTAGTTATATTTTTATGGACGCTGGGAGTGTTCAATCCGGTAGAGCAATATATCCCGGTGCTTAACCGTTTCCGGTGGCATTTCAAACTGGGATTGTTCCTGAATTTTTATCTGATACTGATTGCGGCGGCGGGACTGGATTTTTTTCTGAAAAAATTAGCCGGAGAGCGGCGGGGAAAAGCTGTTTTCCTGCTGGCGGCGGTTTGCGCGCTCAATTTCGGGGCGCTTTACCTGCTGGGGCCGCGCGTGACTTTCAACACTTTTTCGGACCCGGCGCCGCTGGTCGAACCTTTGCGGAACGAACTGTCGGACGGAAGGATTTTCACCGTCGGTTTCATGACGGCGGGGCCGCGCAACGCCGCCTCGCTGGGGTTCAATTACGCTACGTTGTTCGGGTTGAACCATTTCGCCGGATACGGGCAGCTTGTGCCGCAGGCGAACGCGAAGGAGATAATGGGCCTCAACTATACCGCATCGTTTAACAGCAGGCTGGACGGGGAAACCGTCGCGCGGCTGCGCGGCTGGGGAGTGAAATGGTATGTGGCGGCAAAAGCGTCAGAACACCGTTATGCAAAAGCGCTGCGCGCCGCCGGCATGAACCCGGCGTTTGAAGACGCCGAGCGAGTCATCTACAAAGACCCGGCGGCGAGCCCTCTGGCATCCGACGGCGGCAAACCGCTGCCGGTCGCGTTTCCCTGCGATGTTATGCGAATACAGACAGACGGCACAACGCAATGCGCGCGGGCAAACGTGCTTTATAACAGGTTTTTCAAAGCCCGCGACGAAACCGGACGGGACATCCCCGTCTCGCCGGATGCGGCAAACCGCGCACTGTTGTGCCCGCAAACACCAAGCCGCGAGCTGACGCTTTATTACAGCAACCCGTTTCTGAAAATCGGGCTCGCCGTCTCCGCCCTGCTGGCGGCAATTGCCGCGCTGGTTATTTATTTCCGAAGGGATTAAAAATTAAGCCGCTCTTTTTCCACCACCAGCGGACGCTTGAGCACATGAGTGTGTATGACGCCGACGTATTCGCCGATTATGCCTATGAAGAAAAGCTGCACGGAGGCGAAGAAGAAAAGGCCTATCACCAGCGGCGCGGTCCCCACCGAGAAGTTGTTCCAGAAAATCAGCTTGTAGACGAAATAACACGCCGCCACAACCAGGCTGGCAAGGGCTAGGATAAAACCCGTATACGCCGCCAGCCGCAGCGGCAGCTTTGAATGGCTGGTTATGCCGAGCATCGCCATGTCGTATAACGTGTAAAAATTGTTTTTTGTTATCCCCCCCGCGCGCGCGGGCTGCGAGTATTCGACGCGCGCCACTTCAAAACCCGTGTCCGCCACGAAGCCGCGGAAATACGGGTACGGGTCGTTTGCCTGCCGAAAAAGGTCCATCACGCGCCTGTCATATAGGCCGAAACCGGTGAAATTCTCTATCTGCTCCGATTCCGAAAGACGATTTATCATCCTGTAATAAAACCGCCGCACGGCGGACATCGGCCACGATTCCCGGCTGGCTTTTTTTATCCCCGCCACGATTTTAGCGCCCTGCTCCCATTTTTTGACGAATTCGTGAATCAACTCCGGCGGGTCCTGGAAATCGGCGACAAGGGAGATAACCGCGTCGCCGTGCGCCTGCATAAGCGCGTGGCTTGGCGAGCGGATATGCCCGAAATTGCGGGTATTGATAATGACTTTGACTTTCCTGTCCGCCCCCGCCAGCCGCCGCAGTATTTCCTGCGTGCGGTCCACGGAGGAATTGTCTATGAATATATGTTCGTAGTCATAGTCCGCCAGCCGGGACATGATTTCGCGCACACGGAGATAAAGTTTCTCGACGTTGTCTTCCTCGTTGTAACAGGCGGTGACGACGCTTATCAGTTTCATGTTTTCAGTGCTTCCCGCCGACGGCTTCAATCATCTTGCTGTAGCGCGATTCAAGCATTTGAATGCGCACGTCGTCCTCGTGATGAATGTCGCCGTAATACTTGGTCTTGTTTTTTAGCCACATCAATTCGAAACCGACGGCTTTGAGTATGCCCGCGCCGAAATCGCCCGCGAGCGCTTTGGGCGCGTCGAAAATGACTTTGCGGGTTTCGTAAAAATCCAGCAGGCCGTCGAGCCCGCGGAAAAATTCTTTTGAATCCGCCGACACTCCGCCGCCGACGCCGACGCGCAATCCGGCTTTTTTGGACTTTTCGGCGATGGTTTTGGTCATATCGAAAATCTGTTTCGAGTTTATGCTGTCGCGATTAAGTCCGCAGGAACCGCTGAGGTCCACGCGCCCGATTATGACCGAATGCAGCGCACGCGCCGACGGGCTGGTGAGGATTTCATCAAGCCGCTCGCAGGTGTTATTGGTCTCGACGTTTATGGCGAACTCGATTTCGCTGCACTCGTCCGCCGGGAAGGCGGCCTTGGTGGACAAGATGAATTTCTTGAGCGCGTAGGAAGATTCAATCATCGGCGCGACAATGCGCCGCACGCCGATGGAGCGCGAGTCGTACATATCCTTTAGCGCCTCGCAGCCGCCGATTTTAATCGTCAGACCGAGTCCCGCCGATGAAACCACGTCTTTTAAACGGAGCGCCTCCTCCATGCGCGTGCCTTCGGCCTCAAACTCCGCCTTCACGCCGATAACCGAATGCCCGGCCTTGAGTTCCTTTAAGGTTTCAACCATCGTGCGTTCAAGAGCGTTCATACTCCCTCCCTAATAATATTCAGCAAAGATATTTGCGGATGATGCCCTTCATTTCCGCCGCCAGAGCAGGCCCCGCTTCCGTTTTTACAAATACGCAATCGCCGGGGGTGCGCAGCATCACAAACGAAATGAAGCCGCCGCTGGTTTTCTTGTCATTTTTTACCAGAGCCGCCAGCAGCGCCTCCGGTACGCGGGGCGAAAGCTTGTGACCGATAATACGGCGGCAGAAAATTTCATTGCGCAGCCTTTCGGCCTCGCGCATAAGGCCGTGAGCCGCGCTCAGCGCGTCTGCCACGATTATGCCCATCGCCACCCCTTCGCCGTGCGGTATGCGGTAGCGCGTAAAGGCTTCTATCGCGTGTCCGGCGGTGTGCCCGTAGTTGAGGGCGCGGCGGGAACCGCGCTCGAACTCGTCGGCTTCTATGACGCTTTTTTTAATCGCCAGCGAAACGCGGATGAGTTTTTCAAGAACGGCCGTGTCGCCCTTGAGGGCGGCTTCAAGCCCCGCCCCGGCAAATTCCAGCGGACTCTCGCCGCCCAGAATGGCCAGTTTTATTATTTCGCCCAGTCCGGATTTTATCTGCTGCGCCTCAAGCGTTTTAAGAAAAGCGGGGTCTATCACCACGCCGCGCGGAGACGAAAAAAGGCCAAGCTGGTTTTTTGCGCCGCCGTAGTTGACGCCGGTTTTGGCGCCGATGCAGCTGTCGCACATCGAAAGCAGCGTCGTCGGAAAAAACGTCCAGTCCACGCCGCGCTTGTATACCGCGCAGGTGAAGCCGCATATATCCTGGGTTATCCCGCCGCCGACAACCACCGCGCGCGCCCCCTTTCCGAGAGAGCGGCGCTTCATGAAATCAAGAACCTTCTTTACGCCGGACAGCGTTTTAAACCGCTCCGTCGCCGGCAGGGCGAACACGCGCTCCGGCGGCGCTTTTATCGCGCGCCCGTACAGCGCGAGCACTTTTTCGTCTATAAGCAGAACCGAAGCCGGGTTTTCCACCAGGAGGCGCGACAGCGCTTTAGGCCCAGCGCCTGCGCCGGGAAAAGAAACTTCGTACGGAAACGGCACCGAGGCTATCGGCAGCGTTTTTTCCGCAAAGCCGGGGCGCGCGGTAAAAACTTTCCCGTCCACGCGGAAGGAAAACGGTTTCATTTCTGGAATCCTCCGGCGCTGTAGCCGCCGTCGGCGGTGATGACCGCGCCGTTAATATAGGAAGCGGCGGGACCAAGCAGAAAAAGCGCGGTCGCGGCGATTTCATCGGGCCGCGCCAGCCGTCCCACTGGGATGCGGCTTTCCAGTTCCTTTACGACTTCCGGCGGATTGTTGCGGGTGGTCATCTCCGTCGCCACGAAACCGGGCGCGAGAGAATTGACGGTTATTCCGTGAGGGGCCAGCTCCAGCGCCAGCGTTTTGACCATGCCGTTGAGCGCGTGCTTGCTCATGGAATAAGCGAGCCGCCCGGCGCGCGAAAACGAGCCGTAAATGGAACTGACGGCAAGTATTCGTCCGCCCTTGCCGTTTTGCTTCATAAGCGGCACGGCGCGCCGCAGCACGTCAAAAAAACCCATGACGTTTATTTCCATCGTCCTGGAAACATCCGCCCGCGTGAGAGTTTCAAACGGCTTGGGATTGTTGAACCCGGCGCATTGCACTACGGCGTAAAATCCCGCAGGATTTTTGGCGAAAAACACGTCTATGGAAGCCGGCTTTTCCAAATCGAGTTCCGCGCGTCCGGGCGCGGAGACCTTCCAGCCCGCCGCCCTGAGTCCGTCCGCCAGCGCGGAGCCTATGCCGCCGGAACCGCCTAAAAGAAGCACCGTTTTCTCTTCAGCCATAGTCACTTTTCCTCTACCGGTTCTATCAGCATGGCGGCGCGGAATTCCCCGCGCGGCAAAAAGGGATACATGTCCTCGAACGGCGGCGACACTATCCGCCCGTCGGGAAGCGCCCTGGAGGCGCTGCGCGGCTCAAAACCCTGCGCCGGGTCCAGCACTATCTCGCACAGGAAAGCCCCTTTGGCGGACAACGCGGCGTTGATGGCCGCGCCAAGACCCGTGTGCGCCGCGCAGCGCGCGAACGGGATGCCGTAAGCATGCGCGATTTTGCGCGCGTCGGGGAAACTGACGCCGCTCTGCGCGTCGCAGCCGACGTCGGCACGTCCGAAAAATGCGCGCTGCGTCTGGCGGATGGAATGATAGCCGGAATTGTTGAGCCAGAAAATTTTGACCGCCAGCCGGTTATGCACGACTGTCTGCAGTTCCTGAATGTTCATCTGTATGCTGCCGTCCCCGGCAAGGCAGACCACCGGTTTTCCGGCCGCAACGGCGGCCCCTATCGCGGCTGGCAGGTCGTAGCCCATCGAGGCGCAGCCGGAATTGGCGTACATCCGCATCCCCGGCTTCACCGCCACCGCCTGAAAAGCGGCTACGCAGGCGGTGCCGTTGCCGCAGACGACGATATCGCTTTTTTTGAGCCGGTCCGATAGCGCCCGCATGAAGCAATAAGGATTCACCGGTTTCGGCTTTCTCCAGTATTCCGGTTTCACCGCCGGGTACGCGCGCTTGAGGCAAAGGCAATAATCCAGCCAGTTTTTATCCGCCGGCAGCGGACTTTTCGCGGCGGAAAGCAGCGCCCGCACGAAATCGCCGGCGTTCGCCGTTACGGGCATATCCGGCTTTATGGACGGTTTTTGCAGTTCCACGGGGTCAACGTCGACGATTATTTTATACGCCGCACGCGCGAAGGTATCCCAACTGTAGCCGATTTGGCGGAGATTCATCCGGCAGCCTATCGCCAGAAGCAGGTCCGCGTTCTGAAGGATGAAATTTCCGGCACGGTCGCCGATGGTGGCGGGGCGGCCCATGCAGAGGCGGTGCGCGGTCGGCACGAGATCATGCGCGTTCCACGCCGTCAGCACTGGTATGCCGAACCTTTCGATTAATCCGAGAAAATCTTTCTGCGCCCCCGCGATGCGGATGCCCGTTCCCGCCAGAATAACGGGGCGTTTGACTGTTTTAAGTTTTTGCAAAACTGCGCGGATTTGCGCGGACTCCGGAGCGGGAGCAAGCTGGTCTTTATCCTCGCGCGGGTCATAACGGCGCAGTTTTTTTTCGTCCATCCGCGCGCCCTGCACGTCAAGCGGCACGTCAACCCACGCGGGGCCCGGCCTGCCGTGCAGCGCCAGATATATCGCGCGGTCGAGATGATAGCCGATATCTTCCGGTTTTGTGACCATCACCGCATACTTGGTCATCGTCGACACGGGACGGACGATATCGAATTCCTGGTCGCCGAACTGCCTGAGCGGCAGTCCCGTGGCGCGGACGGTGTTTTCGTACCGGACCTGCCCTGAAACAACCAGCATCGGTATCGAATCAAGCCACGCGCCCAACACGCCGTTGAGCGCATTGATTCCGCCGGGGCCGCTGGTGACGCAGACGGCGGGCAGCCTGCCCGTCAGGCGGGCGTAGCTCTCAGCCGCCATTGCGCCGGCCTGCTCATGATGGTTATAGACGCAACGGAGTTTTTTCTCGCGCCCGATGGAAATGTTCAGATGCATTGCCCCGCCGCCGGTTATCATGAAAACGGTGCGGATGCCGTGTTCGGCCAGACGCTTTGCCACGAAATCGGAGACTTTCATTTGTCCTCTAGAAGAAGCGACTTGTCCAGCGAGTTTTTGCGCGCGGCGTACCATTGGTAAAGCGACAGCATCCCCTCTTTCAGCCCGGTGCGCGGAAAATCCGGGAACTCCGCTTTAAGGCGGGAATTGTCGCCGCTGTATTCAGCGCCCATGCCGGAAGTCTTGATTATCACCGGGAGTTTCCTGCCGGAAATCTCAAGCGCCAGCGCGGCGATATGCGCGAGTTCCGCGCTTTTGTCCGGCGTGACGTTATAGGCGGCATGCCGCGCCGGATTTTCCACGAAATGGCGGACTGCCGCGACCAAATCCGCGACGTGCACATAATCAAAACGCCGGTTCTGCTTTATGGTAACGGGCATGTCGAAAAGCGTTTTACACAGCGCGTTTGAAATGAAGCGGATGGCATAATCCTCGTATTTTCCGTACACGCCGAACGGGCGCAGCTCCGTTATTTTCCCGCCGCATTTTTCCGCGTATCTGGCGCAGAGATACTTGGCGAAACCGACCTCATCCTCCGGCGGATATTCGCCGGAATACTCCTCTTTCATCTTCGGCGAGTATTGGTTCTGGTTATACACCAGCCCCGAAGTGAGGAGCACCATTTTCCCCCATGAATCCGAGCAGTCCGCCAGATTGAAAAACTGGCGCGTGTTGGAATACAAAAGCCCCGCCGCGTCTTTGGCGTTTCTGTGTCCGGGCTTTATGGCGCAATGGATTACGGCGTCGAAATTTTTGCCCCGGAAATACCCGCGCACGGCGCGCGCATCGGCAAGTTCAAGCTCCGCATGGGAAGGCGCGGAAACATCATATATATCCGCGAACGCCTCGACGACATTTCTCCCGATGAATCCCGTGCCGCCGGTGACGAGGATTTTTTTCACTCCGTTTTGCTCCGCACGAATCCGGTTATCGCGTCCGCCATGTAATCGAGCCGGGGCCTGTCCATGCCGGGATAGACGCCCACCCATAAAGTGCTGGCGACGATGAAATCGCTGTTTTCCAGTTTGCCCGAGACGCGAAAGCCTTTTCCGGTTTTGAGCATCCCGCCGCAGCAGGGATGGCGCAGTATGTTTCCGGCGAACAGCATCCGCGTCTGTATTTTGCGCGATTCGAGGAATGAAACCAGTTCGTTCCGGCTAAACGGCGCATCGCGCCTGACGCTGATTACAAAACCGAACCAGGACGGGTCGGAATTTTCCGCCGGTTCCGGCAGAATGAGCCATTTTTCCAATTTCGCCAGCTTGCCGCGCAGATATTTCCAGTTCGCTTTTCTCGCCTTCGTGAATCCGTCGAGCCTGTCCAGTTGCGCGCAGCCTATGGCGGCCTGCAAATCCGTCATTTTAAGATTGTAGCCGAACCGGGAATAGACGTATTTATGGTCGTAGCCGCGCGGCAGCTCGCCGAATTGACCGGTGAAGCGGCGATGGCAGGTATCGTCCTTGCCGGAAGGACACCAGCAGTCCCGCCCCCAGTCGCGCAGCGACTCGATTATGCGTTTTAACTCCGGCAGGCTGGTGTAAACCGCGCCGCCTTCGCCGGTCGTCATATGATGCGGCGGGTAAAAGCTGGAGGTGGACACATGTCCGAAAGAGCCGGTCATGCGCCATTTGCCGCCGAGACAGTAGCGGGAGCCGAGCGCGTCGCAATTGTCTTCTATCAGCCAGAGGCCGTGTTTCCGGCAAAAAGCCGCTACGGATTCCACATCGAAAGGATTGCCCAGCGTATGCGCCATGAAAACAGCTTTCGTTTTTTTTGAAAGCGCTTTTTCAAGCGCGGCGGGGCTGATGTTATACTGTGGCACGTCCACATCCACGAAAACCGGCACTGCGCCGTGCTGTATTATCGGCGATACCGTGGTGGGAAAGCAGGCGGCCGGGGTGATAACCTCGTCGCCGGGCTTTATGCGGCGCGCGCCCAGCGAAGCGTCCGCCAGCGCGGCGAAGGCAAGCAGGTTCGCCGACGAGCCGGAATTCACCAGAGAACAGTACTTCACGGCCAGCTTGCGCGCAAGACCGGCTTCCAGCCGCTGCGCGTACGGCCCGGCGGTGAGCCAGAAATCCAGCGACGCGTCCACCAGCGACCGGATTTCAGTCTCGCCGTAAATCCTGCCGGCGTAGTTTATCCTGTCGCCGGGGGCGAAGGCCTTTTTCCCGGTTTTTTCGCGCAGCCGCTGGTATTCCACGGCGGCGGACAATGCGCGTTCCCTGGCGGAGGAGAGAGAATCGTTTTTCATCGGAGATAGTCTTCGAGCTGGCGGTTTGTGACTTCCAGCATATTGTGGTTTTTGGAATAAGCGCGCGTCCATTCGACTATTTTATCCAGCGCTGTTTCCAGATTCCATTTGGGCCGCCATTCCAGTTTCAGGCGGGATTTCGTGGAATCGAGCTGCAGTATGCCCGCCTCATGCCCGCCTTTGGCGGTGTCTATCACGAAATCGGCGTTACCCCATCGGCGGCAGAGCTCGCGCACAATCCAGCCGACCGGGCGCATATCCGAGCCTTCCGGCCCGAAATTCCACGCCTGCGAATACTCATGCCCGCTTTCCCACAACTTCCTGGCGAGCAGCATGTAGCCCGCCAGCGGCTCAAGCGCGTGCTGCCAGGGGCGCAGCGCCGTCGGGTTGCGCACTTTTATGTTTTCGTTTTTGAGCAGGGCGCGCACGCAGTCCGGCACGAGGCGGTTGGCCGCCCAGTCGCCGCCGCCGATGACGTTTCCGGCGCGGACGGTGGCCAGTCCGGTGTTGTGTATTTTATGCTGCTCCGGCGAGAAAAACGAGTTGCGCCACGCCGCGGCGGCGATTTCGGCGCAGGCCTTGCTTGATGAATACGGGTCGAAACCGCCCAGCGGCTCGTTTTCGCGGTAGCCCCAGAGCCATTCGCGGTTTTCGTAGCACTTGTCGGAGGTTACCAGCACCAGCGCGCACGCGCTTTTAACCTGCCGCGCCGCTTCGAGGAGATTGACCGTGCCCATCACGTTGGTCTCGTAAGTCTCGGCGGGGACGCGGTAGGATTCCAGCACCAGCGGCTGCGCCGCCATGTGGAAAACGATATCGGGACGGACTGTGGAAAAGCACTCCGTAAGCGCGGCGCGGTCGCGCACGTCGCCCTGCTGCGTTTTGGCTATACGCTCCAATCCGCAGACGGCGTACATCGAGGGTTCGGTAGGCGCGGGCAGCGAGTAGCCGTAAACCTGCGCGCCCCACGCATGCAGCCAGACGGTCAGCCACGAACCCTTGAAACCGGTGTTGCCTGTGATGAGTACTTTTTTGCCGCGCCAGAATTTTTCGTCGATTTTGGAAATCATGGTTTCATCCAGGGCGCGTTGCCGGAGCGGCAAAGGCCGTCAAGATAATTTTTGTCGCGCGGGGTGTCCATGGGCTGCCAGAAGCCGTTATGGCGGTAGGCGCAAAGCTCGCCTTTGGCCACCAGCGAGTTGAGCGGCTCGTGCTCCCAGAGCACGTCGGTTTCGCCGATGAAGTCCAGCGCGCGGCGTTCGAGCACGAAAAAACCGCCGTTTATCCAGGAATCCTCGCCGTGGGGCTTCTCGCGGAAGGATTTTACCGCGCCGTCGGACTTTAGGTCCATCGCGCCGAAGCGCCCCGGCTGCTGCACGGCGGTAACGGTGGCGATTTTGCCGGATTTTTTGTGAAACTCCGCCAAAGCGCGCAAATCCACGTCCGCTACGCCGTCGCCGTAGGTAAGCATGAACGGCCCGTCGTCAAGATACTTTTCTATGCGCTTTATGCGCGTGCCGGTAAGCGCGTCGGCGCCAGTGTCGGCCAGCGTGACACGCCAGGGTTCGACATTGGCGGCGCGCATTTCTATTTTGTTTTCCCGCAAATCGAAGGTGACATCGGAGTTATGCAGCAGATAGTTCGCGAAATACTCTTTTATGACATAGCCCTTGTAGCCCAGGCAGATGATGAAATCGTTGAAGCCCGCCGCCGAATAAAGCTTCATTATGTGCCAGAGGATGGGCCTGCCGCCGATTTCCACCATCGGTTTGGGCCGCAGTCCGGTTTCCTCGCCCAAACGCGTGCCCAGCCCGCCGGCAAGTATCACGGTTTTCATGGTCGTGCTCCTCGTTTATGTTTATACGCCAAATAGTATACAAAGTTGGGTTTGGCGGTGGGTAGATGAAATTGTTAGTATATTGCTGATGCCGACCTCCAAACAAAAATATTTTATTATTGATTTCGACAGTACGCTTGTCCAGGTCGAATCGCTGGACAAGCTGGCGGAACTGGCGCTTGCCGGAAAGCCCGACGGAAAGGAAATCGCCGCCGAAATACAGGCGATAACAAAGCGGGGGATGGAGGGCGAAATACCGTTTTCGGACTCTCTCGCCCGACGCATGGCCCTGCTCAAGGCCGATAAAACGCATGTGCAGGCGGCCGCCGAATACCTCAAGGCGCGTATCACTAAATCTTTTGCGCGCAACAAAAGCTTTTTCAGCGAACATGCGGATGCCATCTATATAATTTCCGGCGGGTTCAGGGAACTTATCGCGCCGGCGGCGCAAAAGCTCGGCGTCGCGGACAGCCATGTTCTCGCGAACACGCTGGTTTTCGACGGCAAGGGCAACATCTCCGGTTTTGACAGGCTGAACCCGCTTGCCGGAGATAGCGGCAAGGCCAAATGCCTCAAAGCGCTTGGATTGAAAGGCGAGATGGACGTTATAGGCGACGGCGTCAGCGATTTTGAAATCAAGAAAGCGTACCCGCGCGCTAAATTTTTCGCCTTTACCGAGAATGTGAAGCGGGACGCCGCGGTTTCAAAGGCGGATTACGTTATAGCCAGCTTTGACGAGTTTCTCTACATAAATCATCTGCCGATGACGGTTTCCTATCCCAAAAGCAGAATAAAAGCGCTGCTGCTGGAAAACATCTCCCCGATTGCGGCGGCAAAACTGCGAGAAGAAGGCTATGCCGTCGAAACCATGCAGGGCGGGCTTTCCGAAGAGGAACTGGCGGAGAAAATAAAAGATGTTTCCATTCTCGGCATACGCTCGCGCACGCCGGTTACGCAGGCGGTACTGGCCAGCGCAAGGCGCCTTGTCGCCGTCGGCTCGTTTTGCATCGGAACGGACAACGTGGACCTCGGTGCGGCTCTGCGCAAGGGCGTGGCGGCGTTTAACGCGCCGTACAGCAACACCCGCAGCGTGGCGGAACTTGTTATCGGCGAAATAATCGTGCTGCTGCGGCGCGTCGCGGAGAAAAACGCCAAAATGCATTCCGGCTGCTGGGACAAGAGCGCGGCCAACTCGCACGAGATACGCGGCAAAAAACTGGGCATAATCGGCTACGGCAACGTGGGCAGCCAGGTATCCGCGCTGGCGGAAGCGCTGGGCATGGACGTTTATTATTACGACACGGCCGAAAAGCTGGGGCTGGGCAACGCAAAGAACTGCGCTTCGATGGACGAGTTGCTTAAAATCGCCGACATTGTGACCGTCCATGTTGACGGACGCCCGCAAAACGCCGGGCTCATCGGCGAACCCCAATTCGCGCTGATGAAGGACAAGTGCCTGTTTATAAATGTCTCCCGCGGCGCGACGGTGGACGTGCCCGCGCTGGCGAAAAATATCAAAAGCGGCAAGATAATCGGCGCGGCGGCGGACGTGTTTCCGCGCGAGCCTAAAGACTCAAAAGAGGAATTCGTTTCGGAACTGCGCGGACTGCCCAACGTCATTTTGACGCCGCATATCGGCGGCAGCACCAAGGAGGCGCAGGACAATATCGCCGCGTTCGTCTGCAACCGGCTGATTGAATACGTCAATTCCGGCAACACCATGTACAGCGTGAATTTCCCGCAGGTGCAGCTGCCGCCGCTGGTGAACTCGCACCGGTTTTTGCACGTCCACAAAAACGTGCCCGGAATGCTGTCCAAAATAGACGCCATTCTCTACAAACACAAAATAAATATCGAAGGCCAGTACCTGAAAACCAACGAGGAAGTCGGCTATGTAATCACCGACGTATGCAGCAAATATGACCAGTCGGTGATAGCCGCCATAAAGCAAAT